>ENA-ORTG01000002-ORTG01000002.1-human-gut-metagenome-genome-assembly--contig:-NODE-2-length-300281-cov-11.479639_pt1 | contig 300281 bp, 238 predicted proteins | sample MGYA00241906_ERZ509176 | MGnify/ENA primary metagenome ERZ509176 (study PRJEB26280, sample SAMEA2338811) | human gut metagenome | biome: human gut; feature: human-associated habitat; material: faeces...
CACACACACCGCAGCCCTTATCGCCCCTATCCGGGAGCATCTGGTGCGGCGCTCCCGCCGGTAATCCCATTGGCGAACCTGCACCCGGATTCCATCGATCCTCTTTCGATTGCAACAGAAGAGAATAAATCTGACAGGTGGAGGGTGGACCCACACAATCCGTTCCGATGAGTAAAACAATGGGAACTACCTTTCGCCACCGATCCGATGTAAATAGGAGAGAAAAGTTTTATAAACCCCTTCAATAAAATCCGATCGGCTCTCTCACCAGCCTAATAAGTTAAAAAAATAAAACATACTTTCAAATATTCGACACACTCTATTTCAAATCTACGAAAATTTCGTAGATTTGCGAAACAATCGTAATAATAACACATGGAAAAACTGACACATCAAGAAGAAGAAATAATGCTCGTCATCTGGAAAAAGAAAAGAGGCATTATCAAAGATTTCCTAGAACAGCTGCCCGAACCGCAACCGCCCTACACGACAGTCGCTTCGATTGTCAAAAATTTGGAGAAAAAAGGATTTCTGTCGAGCGAGAAAATAGGCAATACCTATTTATATATTCCACGAATAACCCAAACCGAATATAAGAAAAAATTCTTATCGGGAATCGTAAAAAGCTATTTTTCAAATTCCTATAAAGAGATGGTCACATTCTTCGCCCACGAACAAAAACTCTCGGAAGAAGATTTGCGGCAAATCATCGAAATGATTGAACGAGGTAAAAGCTAACCCATAAAAACTGAAAATATGGCTTTCTTACTATATCTACTACAAATAAACATAGCACTAAGTCTATTATATTTATGCTATAAAGTTCTATTCTCGCAAAATACATTTTTCGGGTTAAGAAGGCTCATACTCATCAGTATCGTGTTATTCTCCACGACCTACCCGTGGTACGACATTCCCGACATCGACCCTATTATTTCGGCCCATCTGCAAATTACACTTCCAGAAGTACTTTACAGCATGGGAGAAACAGTCCCCCAGAAAGCCTTTGACATATACCCGTTGATAGCTTATCTATACGGAGGAATATGCTCGCTATTCTTGTTACGCATGTTTTTGAGAATAGCTTCGATAATAAAACTGCGGGCAAATGGAAAGCTCCGTATCATCGGGGAGAGCCATATAATCGTCTGCGACGAAAACATACAACCCTGTTCCTTCTTCCGATGGATATTTCTTCCTCATTCCATTTTGCAAAATAAAAACACGCTCACAAGAATACTCCGACACGAAAATACACACATACGACAATTACATACCATAGATGTCCTATTAGGCGAAAGTATGGCAGCATTATGTTGGATAAATCCGTTAAGCTGGTTATTGCTGAAAGAAATCAGACTGAATCTCGAATATATGGCCGACGAGGCTGCGATTCCCGACGAACAAGAAAAAAAGACATACCAATACCTGTTACTCGACATTTCACAATCGAATAACGAACTCCCTTCCGCAATACCGTTCAATTACTCTTTTTTGAAAACCCGCATTCGCATGATTAACCGGAAGCGATCACAAACGACATCTGTATTCAAATATCTGCTGATACTACCCCTTTTCTTGGCTATCGTAACTGCCAACCAATGCTGTACAGACCAACAACCGCTTCAATCCGAAATTGAAAAAGTATTCCCCAAACCCTCGGAAGTTCAAACGAAAGATAGCTCGACAACCGCTTCCGAAACATCGGAAACTCCCCTCGAAGTCGCGGAAATCATGCCCGAATTTCCCGGCGGAACCGAAGCGTTGCTCTCTTTTATCAAAGACAATCTCGAATACCCGCAAAAAGCTATCGACGAACAAACCGAAGGACGGGTAATCATACGATTTGTCGTAAACAGCAATGGAGAAATATCCGATCCCACAATTCTCAAAGGCATAAACAAAAATCTCGACCAAGCCGCCATAGATGTTATTAACAAACTACCCCGTTGGAAACCGGGACAGCAAGACGGACAACCCGTAAGTGTACGGTTCACCCTTCCCATCGTTTTCAAATTAACCTGATATATTCACTTAAAAAATTTAGACACATGAAAAAGACATTATTATCCTCGATGATTATCATCTTAATGGGTTTGCTCGGAGCTTGTAGCTCCAATACCTCGGACAAAACGAGTCTGTCGGAACAATCAGTATCGGAAAACAAAACGGCAACCCCGGTCGCAATCGAAGTCCCCGACACGCTTGGTAAAACATACGATGCCGTAGAAGTCATGCCCGAATTTCCCGGCAAAACATACGATGCCGTAGAAGTCATGCCCGAATTTCCCGGCGGAACCGAAGCGTTGCTCTCTTTCATCAAAGGCAACCTCAAATATCCGCAAAAAGCTATCGACGAACAAACCGAAGGGCGGGTAATCGTACAATTCGTTATCGATAAAACCGGGAAAGTATCGAGCCCCGAAGTCATTAGAGGCGTAACCTCGGAACTTGACCAAGCTGCGTTGGACATCGTCTCGGCACTCCCCGACTGGAAACCGGGTGAACAAGACGGACAAAAAGTAAATGTGAAATATACACTGCCCGTAGTCTTTAAGTTGATATAACGGGAATGCCGAGCCAATAGATTTATCTCTGAAAATACGATACGGTTCGAGGGGAAAACTCGAACGAACGGGGTTTTCCCCTCGAACTGTACATAACTTTTGCACAATATACCCCCTTTCCGCTTATGAAAAAATTACTTTGCTTTATCGGTCTTTTTCCGGCTCTATTCGCCTCGAAAAGTCATGCCAGTATTCCCGGCGGAACTATACCATTTATCTTTGACAGTCATTTATATCTTCAAGTAAGGCTGAACGACACCATTCCCGTCACTATTATCTACGATACGGGCGCCGACTTTCTATACCTCGATGAAGATTATTTGAAACTGAATAATCTGCAAAATGCTTTCGGGAAAAAAGGAATAGCAAGAATGGGAGGTGCAGGTAACAACGAGCCCCAATCCGTCGACATCTTCATCGAACCTGTTAAAATCCACTGTGGAGAATTAGATTATCAAAACAAGATAACCCCGGTCATTAAATTGCGTGATATTCTTGGAAAGCACACCGATGGCTTGCTGGGCAATACCCACCTGTTAAATACGCCTTTGGAGATTAATTTCAGTGAAAGCTACATCAAGCAATTAAAAGAACCGCTTTCGGCCGACTCGCTTGACCGTTACCACAAACTCGAAGCTCGATTCAAAGACAACCGCATCGATGTGAAAGCCAATCTGCAAATCGATTCCGCAAATACGGTGGAAGGCTGGTTTAGAATGGATTTAGGGAGTGGCTCCATAATCTCTCTTTCAAATGAAACGACATCTGCGTTAAACCTTGCCGGCGTACGCAAAGCCTACTTCGAGACACAGGCCGGGGGAATAGGAGGAGGTTCCGAGGAATTTGAATTAAGAGCCGAAAAATTCTGTATGGTCGATACGCTCGAAAATCTTGTAATAGACTGCTCCCTCAATAAGAAAGGAGCATTATCATCGGGCAGGCCCTATGTGGGCATCATCGGCAATGAAATCTGGTCGCTCTACGACATTATCTTGGATCCCGTTCATTCCTCCGTATGGGTAAAACGAAACGATAATGAAGGCTCCTATTCCCGATCTTCCGTCACGCATATGGCCGTTATCGACCGTACGGACATTTGCGAAGGTTGGATTATCAACGGACTTTATAAAGGTGGAATTGCGGAACAGGTCGGTATTGAAATCGGAGACATAATTATAGCTATAAACGACCGGCCCGTTAAAGAAATAACTTGGGAGGAACAGCGAAAAGGGTTAGGTCTCAACGGCAAGACAGAATACACGATAAAGAAAAGAAACGGTGAAATAGTCACTTGCGTCCTATACATTCGTAATCAAATCATCTGACCTGTAAGGTTGCGGAAAACAGCCTATTTTTTCATTCGATATAGAAATTCAAACGCACGGCACAAGAACAAAACGAGGAACTGTAGAACAAAATTATTAAATCTGCAATGAACGGAGGGTTACTCTTAAACTCCTCCTCTGTGTTTTGCACTGCAAAATATAGGGGAGGTGTCCGAAGGACGGAGGGGTTAGAAAAATATCGACAGTGACAGTAACAAAATCAAGTATCACCCTCTCCCCCTACCTGTCCCGTAGCATGGCGGGGTATCACACTGCGATATAGAGGGAGCAGGTTTAATGCCTTTCGGCTCGCGAAGCATCTATCCGCAACAAAACGAACAACAAAATGGTAAATCCCCACAGCGACGACCCCCCATAACTGAAAAAAGGCAAAGGTATACCGATAACAGGACACAATCCTATGACCATACCGATATTCACAGCCAAATGAAAAAACAATATCGAGACCACACAATAAGCATATACCCTTCCAAAAGCAGAATGCTGCCGTTCTCCGATAGCTAGAAGTCTGAATATGAGCGTGACGAAAAGGACAATCACACCCACGGCTCCCCAAAAGCCCTCCTCCTCTCCAATGGTACAAAAGATAAAGTCGGTATCTTGCTCCGGCACATATTTCAATTTCGTTTGAGTCCCATTCAGAAAACCTTTTCCCCAAAAGCCCCCCGAACCGATGGCGATTTTCGACTGGTTCACATTATATCCTGCACCGCGCAAGTCCTCCTCCATACCCAGTGTCACTTTAATCCGTTTCTGCTGATGAGACTCCAACACTTCATTAAAGGCATAATCCACAGAAAACAGGAAAACGACCGATACGATGGCCGTTGCCAAGATAGTAAGAATCCTCAACGAACGAGTCGAGAAGTAAAGAAGCACCAGATAAACGACGACGGCGGCCGTAGTTCCCATACAAACATACAAGAGATTAACCGGTACATCGAAATACATCAAAATGCCACATACCGCTCCTACCGCCAAATAACCAAGCATCAAATAACGAGCCGCACGACTGTTTCTCTGATAGAATAACAACATTCCGACCACCACCAAAAGAATAAGTACGAAAACCAACACTTCTCCGGCAGGAATCTCCCCCCATAATACACTCGAATATTTGACGGCAACCACAAAATAGACCACGGCGCAAAGACCATAGAAAAGGAACAATCCCGATAATCCTTCCCGATACAGAACAAATATCAACGATGCGAAAACCAACGCCGAACCGGTCTCCTTTTGAGCGATAATCAAAACAATAGGCAACAATATGATAAAAACCGCACGGAATAAATCCCGTCTGTTTTTCAAAGAAAACCCATACGTCCCGAAAGACCGGGCCAAAGCAAGAGCCGTGGCAAACTTAGCGAACTCGGCCGGTTGTAAACTGATAGGCCCCAACACCAACCACGAACGGGACCCTTTTATATCGGGGGCTAAAAATATGGTGGCGATAAGCAAAAGTATGATAATCCCGTAGAATAGATAAGCATAAGTTTCATAAACCCGGAAATCCACCATTAAAATCATAAAAGCCAATACGAGCGACAAACCTATCCACATCAACTGTTTTCCCGACCGCTCGGCAAAGTCGAATATACTGGCATTATCGAAATCGTAACTGGCGGCATAAATGCTTATCCAACCGCAAAGAACGAGAATCAGATAAAGGATTACCGTCATCCAGTCGATAGACCGCCATATATTAATGCTTTTTGACCCCACTGTATATGATTGTGTTAGATTGCAACATACGTTCTTCCAAGTATTTCCGCTCCGGTGCAATCTTCCGGTTCAGATACATCTCCATCATCAGACTTCCAATAGGTACACCATACGTAGCTCCGAATCCGGCATTCTCCACATAAACGGCAATAGCTATTTTGGGGTTGTCCATCGGAGCGAATCCCATAAAAGCCGAGTGGTCTTTTCCATGAGGATTCTGTGCCGTTCCCGTCTTTCCGCACACCTCTATACCCGGTATAGCACCTATACGGCAAGTCCCGCCGGTTACAGCCATGCGCATACCCTCTACGACATAATCGTAATAGTGAGAATCGACCATAGTATGTTTAGGAACGGTAAACTCCGGGGAGATAACCGTATCTTGTATCTCCCGAACCAAATGCGGAGTGTAAAAATACCCCCTATTGGCAATCGTCGCCGACAAATTGGCTATCTGCAACGGGGTCGCCAAGACCTCTCCTTGTCCAATCGCGACAGATATAATCGTCAATGCGCTCCATCGATTCTCGCCATATACCTTGTTGTAATAATTACTGTTGGGAATAAAGCCTCGACTCTCACCCGGTAAATCTACCCCTAAACGATATCCATACCCCATCGATACCAAATAATCTTTCCAAACATTGAACGCCTTCGCCGGCGATTGATATTTTTTCCGATTATCGACCATCGAACGCAATCCGTAACAGAAAAACGCATTACACGAAGTTTGCAAAGCCGGAAGTAACGATAAAGGTGATGCATGCCCATGACAGCCGACTTTCAACCGTCCCGACACAAACCCATGATAACAGGGATAAAGAGTATGCTCGGTGATGATCCCTTCGTTCAGGAAAATAAGTCCCTGTGTAGGCTTAAATGTCGATCCCGGCGGGTATGCGGCCATCAAAGCTCTATCGAACAAAGGTTTGTACCGGTCTCTATTCAGTTTCAAATAATTTCTACCTCTCTCCCTGCCAACCAGCATGGAGGGATCGTAAGTGGGACTCGAAACCATCGCCAATATCTCTCCCGTAGACGGCTCGATAGCAACGATAGCCCCAATCTTGTTCTGCATTAACTTCTCACCATAGGCCTGCAACTCGATATCCAACGACAAATTCAGATTTTTCCCCGAAACAGGTGCTACATCATAACGCCCGTCTTCATATCTTCCTTTAACACGGCCATGAGCATCACGCAGTAAAATCTCCACCCCCTTTTCTCCACGTAAAATATTTTCGTAAGAGCGCTCTATCCCCAAATCTCCGGTGTAATCTCCCCGAGTATAATAACTGTCTTTCTCTATATCTCCGGGAGACACTTCCCGAATATTCCCCAATACATTCGCAGCCACAGGGTAAGCATACTCCCTGAGCATACGGTTTTGAATGAAAAAACCAGGGAAACGATATAGTTTCTCTTGTAACCGTCCATAATCTTGCGCAGACAACTGGGTCATAAATGTCTGAGGCGTATATGACGAATAACCGGGATTCAACCTCCGATTTTTCATATCCGCCATGCGCTTATCGAATTGTTCCTTCGTAATCCCCACAGTCCGGCAAAAATCGAGTGTATCGAAAGGGCGAACCTCTCGTACAATCATCATTACATCGTATGCCGGTTGATTAAAAACCAATAACTTTCCATTGCGGTCATAAATAAGGCCACGAGAAGGATATTGTGTTTTTTTCAAGAAAGCGTTTCCATCGGCGTGTTGCTTATAGTCGTCGTTCAACACTTGTAAAGAAAACAATCGCACGACATATATGCAAGCAATCACCAACACGATGCCGCCTATCACATATTTACGCCTCTCTAATTTATAGTCTTTTCTCACGTCCCGATTTCGTTAAACTATCCATTCCCAATATCACAAGAAATGTCAATATAGTACTGGCTAAAACACGAACAATTAATCTTCCTATATCGAAAAAGCTAAAAGACTCTATTACGAAAAGGAGGGTACAGAAACAAAGTGAAAATGTAAGCACGTAGCGCACAAACAAAGACATTCCGAAATTGCGTATAGAGGGCTCCGATTCGCTATAATCCTCACCTCTCGGCGTATAAAGATTCAATATCGGTTTTCTCAAAAAGGCAACGACGGTACAAGCCAAAGCATTCATACCCGGCGTATTGCTGAATATGTCGATTACCAACCCAAGAATAAAAGCAAGCGTTAAAGTCCAATTAACCGAGAGCGATAGAGGTAACCTGATTATAAAATAAATATAAAGAAAAGGAATGGCAACTCCCAATAAATGTATACTATTCCCTATCGTAACCTGCAAGAATACGACTACAATAAACAAGAAAAAATATCGTAACCAACTATTCATATCGAGCCTCCTTTTCAAGTTTATCCTGTTCTTCCTTTTGTCGGTTCGATATAATGCGCACATACCCTAAGCCACTAAAATCGGAACTTAGCTCCACACGCAATGTATAGAAATTATCGTCACGCTGCTTTTTATAATCGCTGATTATACCCACCATAATTCCTTCTGGAAACACAGACGAATAGCCGCTCGTGACAATCGTATCTCCCGGAGCAAACTCCACATGCCGAGGCATCTCCTCTAATACGGCGTAACGAGGACTCACCGCATCCCAAACCAAAGACCCGAAATAGTCGCTGCCTTTTACCTTGCAACTGAGACGCAACTTAGGGTTAAGAACCGATATGGCCACGGAATGATGTTCGCCCACAACATTGATAATACCCACGACACCGTTCTGATCGACCACTCCCATCTCCGGCTCTATACCTTCGGCTCGCCCTTTGTCAATCGTTATATAATTGTTTATTTGCGCTACACTGTTATTCACAACACGAGCCACTGCAAAATCATAATCATGAAGTACGGAATCGAAAGGAATCGTATCTTTTCCCACAGAAGACCTATAACGATTCAACTGTTCTTTCAGATTTATTACCTCCATCTCCAACTCTCCGTTTCGTAATTGCAAATCCCTGTTTACTTCTCTCAATCCAAAATATGAAGTTACTTCCGATTGCAAATCATAAACAGCCGATGCCACTTGATTGGCCGACGAGAGATAAATACTACGCTGATAAGGGTTTCGTCCAAACAACAACACGCAACTTATCGCTACATAAATAGCAAGTACTATCCATGAGCTATGCCTCAATAAAAAATTGATTAAGTTGCGCATTTTCTTATTAATTCTACCACAACGAGTTACAAAAGTTTTTTTTCACTTTTGTAACTCGTCTATTCTAAAAAACGACAAAGCCTGTCGATGTATCTTTTCTGTTACCGAATGAGGAAGGAGAACTGGTCGATATTTTTCAATGCGACGCCTGTACCTTTCGCAACGGCATGTAACGGATCTTCGGCGATGTGGAACGGTATTCCTATCTTATCGGTCAACCGTTTATCCAATCCTCTCAATAAAGCGCCTCCACCGGCCAACCAAATACCGTTACGCACAATATCGGCATACAATTCAGGAGGTGTATGTTCCAATGCATTCAACACGGCAGCCTCGATTTTCGAGATAGACTTCTCGATACAATGAGCTATCTCTTGGTAAGAAATGGGGACTTCCATAGGCAACGCCGTCATACGATTCGGACCATGTACGACATAATCTTCGGGAGGATTATCCAATTCAGTCAAAGCCGACCCCACATTGATTTTGATCAATTCGGCCGTACGTTCTCCCACTTTCACATTATGCTGACGCCCCATATACTCTTGTATGTCGTTCGTCAAATCGTCACCAGCTACCCGTATCGAATTATTCGACACGATACCACCCAACGAAATAACGGCAATTTCGGTCGTACCACCACCGATATCCACAATCATATTTCCCTCGGGAGCCTGAACGTCAAGTCCTATACCTATCGCGGCAGCCATAGGCTCATAAATCATATATACATCTCGTCCTCCGGCATGCTCCGAAGAGTCGCGCACCGCACGAATTTCAACCTCGGTACTTCCCGACGGAATACCTATTACCATACGCAAAGAAGGCGAGAACCAATGACTTTTGGAGCTAACCATCTTTACCATACCTCTAATCATCTGCTCGGCAGCATAGAAGTCGGCTATCACACCGTCTCTCAAAGGTCTGATCGTGCGTATATTTTCATGGGTTTTACCATGCATCAAACGAGCTTTTTCACCGACCGCCAGCAACTTGTCCGTACGTTTATCCAGCGCAACCACCGAAGGTTCGTCCACCACGATTTTATCGTTGTGGATAATCACCGTATTGGCTGTGCCCAAGTCTATGGCAATCTCTTGTGTGAAAGAAAATAATCCCATATCGGTTATTGATTAAATAATTTATATTAGTGCTTAAAATGCCGTATACCGGTCATTACCATAGCCATGCCGTTTTTATCGCAATATTCTACCGAATCGTTGTCACGAACCGATCCACCCGGTTGAATTACAGCAGTCACCCCGGCCTCATGAGCTATTTCCACGCAATCGGCAAAGGGGAAAAATGCATCCGAAGCCATTACAGCCCCTTGTAAATCGAAATCGAACGAACGAGCTTTCTCTATGGCTTGACGCAAAGCATCTACCCGCGAAGTCTGACCGATACCGCTCGCACAAAGCTGACGGTTTTTAGCCAGCACGATTGCATTCGATTTACTGTGTTTTACAATTTTATTGGCAAACAACAAATCTTCCACCTCAGCCGGAGTAACAGCTTTCTCGGTAACCTGCTTCAACTCTTCGGGCTTTTCTCGATACAAATCGCGATCTTGTACCAACACCCCGTTCAGCAACGAACGGAATTGGCGATTCGACGCTTTGAACGGTTTCTGCACGAGAATGATACGATTCTTTTTCTGTTCAAGAACTTCGAGCGCATCAGCCGTATAGCCCGGTGCGATACAAACTTCGAAAAAGATTTTATGCATCTCTTCGGCAGTTTCTTTATCGATCGGGCGGTTCGTTATCAATACCCCTCCGAATGCCGAAACCGGATCTCCTGCCAAAGCAGCTTTCCAGGCTTCCACCAAAGTTTCCCGAGATGCCAAACCGCAGGCATTATTATGTTTCAATATAGCGAATGTCGTATCGTCGAACTCCGAAATCAACGATACCGCCGCATCTATGTCCAATAAATTGTTATAGGAAATTTCCTTTCCATGAAGTTGATCGAACATTTCCTCGAAATTACCGTAGAAGACTCCTTTCTGATGAGGATTTTCACCATATCGAAGAGTCTTGGCATGATTTCCCGCATAGCGGAATGCCGAAGCCTCGTCTCCGTCGAAATAGTTAAATATCGCACTGTCATATCCCGAAGATACGGCAAAAGCCTCTTTGGCGAACCAACGACGATCTTCCAACGAAGAGCTGGCTCCCTTCTCCTTTAACATAGCCAACAACGGAGCATACTGAGCTTTCGATGCGACGATAACGACATCTTTATAATTTTTAGCAGCCGCTCTTATCAAAGAGATACCGCCTATATCTATCTTCTCGATAATAGCACTCTCATCTGCACCCGAAGCCACGGTTTCCTCGAACGGATATAAATCCACGATAACCAAATCGATAGAAGGGATTTCATATTGAGTGATTTGTTGCTGATCGACTTCATTTTCCCGACGGTTCAATATACCACCGAACACTTTGGGGTGAAGAGTCTTAACCCGTCCTCCCAAAATAGACGGATAACCGGTCAGATTCTCTACTGAACCACAAGGAATCCCCAACGACTCAATAAAAGATTGCGTACCACCGGTCGAGATAAAATTAACTCCTTCGGCATGTAAAAGTTTCAAAATTTCGTCTAAACCATCTTTATGAAAAACGGAGACAAGAGCTGTTTTAATTTTCTTATTTTCAAGCATAAAGCATCGCACTATATAATTCGGTTACAAAAATACAAAAATATATAGGTTTAGCCTTGTATAATTCATGAAAGTTTTCATGGAAAAATAAATCTTTTCTATTCGGCTCTTTCTAACGGTGTTATCCTTCGTTTTATGAACAAAACAGTGTTCTTATTCGTTTCGTTTTCCTACACCGCATAGGTCTAAAAAAATGATGTCTTAACTATTCTGCCTATATACGACGAATCAAAAACATAAACTCAAATATAAATTATTCAAAATGCTTATGGAAAAAATAGGAATATTTTACGGCTCAACTACCGGAATTACAGAAAGTGTAGCCTACCGATTAGCCGAACTAATGCATGTAAAAAAAGAAGACCTACACGATGTCGCACGAAGCAAACCTTCGGAAATAGGACAATACGACCTATTATTATTGGGTTCTTCGACATGGGGAAGCGGAGATCTTCAAGACGACTGGTATGACTTCCTCGACGGAATCGAAACCCTCGATCTCAAAGATAAAACCATTGCTTTATTCGGTTGCGGAGACCAATCTATGAGCGACACCTTTTGCAATGCCGTCGGCACAATTTACCATAGACTACAAAAAACAGGAGCAACATTTTACGGTGCTTTCGAAGCAGGAGACTATACATTCGACAAATCGACGGCCTTTATCAACGGCAAATTCATAGGATTACTTATCGACGATGTAAACGAACCCGAAAAAACAGAAAACAGGCTCAATCATTGGGTAGAGCTTCTACAATCGGAATATATTGTAACACAGTAATCACCCTCTTATCTTAAATATATTATTGAGGCGGGTATCGATACCCGCCTCAATAATTGTGATATAAATAGTTGCCTGCCCATAAAATTAATTATACATTTGCTCCAAATATTACGACTTTTAAAAAGTAGGGCATAACATGCAATTATATTCGGAAAAACGCTCAATTATGAACAAACTGATTGGATTACTTACCTGCTTATGTTTCTCCACAAACTTGGCGGTAGCTCAAAATAAAGATGCATCATCAATCATTAAATTCGGATTATTCGCCGACACCCAGTATGCTGATTGTCCGTCCCAAAATACCCGTTATTATCGGGAAGCTCTACAAAAATTAGATACATGCATCGAGTATTTCAACCGACAAGAAGTTCAATTCACTATTAATTTAGGTGATATTACCGACAGGAAGAACTCCGATTTAGAAGTAATAAAGCAGCATCTCTCCCAACTTAATCATAAAATTTATCACCTCACAGGAAATCACGACTACAAAGACATTACAAACAACTCTGTCCTTTACAAGCAGCTGGATATGCCATCTGAATATTATTCGTTCAAAAAAGGGGACTGGGTATTTATCATGTTAAATACCAACGAAATCGCTTCATACGCCAATATAGCGGGAACACCCAAAGAGAATGAATGGAACAGGATGCAAGAACAGATAAAACAAATCAAAGGCAAATATGCTTATGAATGGAACGGAGGAATAAGCGAAAAGCAAATGCAATGGCTCGATCGACTATTAAAGAAATGCGAGAAAAAGGGTCTTTCGGTCTTAATTTTTTCTCATCACCCGCTATATCCACAAAGCGATTTTTCGGCATTGAACGGCAATGAAATAGTCGACACCCTATCCAAGTATTCTTGTGTAAAGGCAGCTTTCTCGGGCCATCACCACGCCGGGGCATTCGGATATTACAAAAATATCCCTTTGATTACACTGGAAGGAATGGTTGAAACAGAAAACCAAAATGCCTATGCTATCGTCGAAATTTCCCAAGATCACCTACTTGTAAAAGGGCAAGGGAGAGCATCTTCATACTCGTTCAAATTATCCCGACAATAGGATAACTGCTAACGATTCTTTCGCATGGTATAACGGCTGATTCCCAAACTTTCATAGCTTTTACGTAGCTCCTCATCGTTATCTGAAATCACCAGAAGACGGTCTCCACTCTGTAAATGAGTATGTCCTTTGGGAACAAAATATTGTTCTCCGCGCTTGACCATAACGACCAACGTATTATCCGGCAATGAAAGATTCATTAGTTTATTACCTCCCGATAAAGCCTCGTCCGTCAACTCTATCTCGCTCATCGCCGATTTTATTTCATCGGGTAAAGCGACATTAAAGATTTCTTTTTCCTCGCTCTTCCCCACCAATCCCAGCCATCTGGCCATCGCACTTACCGTAGTTCCTTGTACCAACAAAGAGACAATGGTCACGAAAAACACGATATTGAAAATCATACGAGCATTAGGAATTTCTGCCGACATAAGCGGATAGGTCGCAAAAATAATAGGGACAGCCCCCCTCAACCCTACCCACGAAATATAAACACGAGCCCGAGTCGTAAACCTACGGAAAGGCAATAAACATGCAAATACAGATATCGGACGCGAGACAACAATCATGAATATGGCAACCAACAATCCCACTCCGGCAACAGCAGGCAACTCCGAAGGATTCACCAACAACCCGAGTGTTAAAAACATGACTATCTGGAAAAGCCAAGTAAAACCATCGAAAAATGTAGTCAAACTACGCTTGTGCACCAACTTCCGATTTCCAACGACTAACCCTGCTATATAGACAGCCAAATATCCGTTCCCTTGCAAAAGATTGGTAAAAGCGAATACGAAAAAAACACAAGAGAACAACAATACCGGATAAAGCGATTCATTAGGGACATTGATACGATTTATAATCCAGACAATAGCATACCCCAACGCAAATCCAGCAGCCGCCCCTATCGACAGTTGCATAAAAAGCAAAACGATGGAATGAGGCCAATCGATAACTCCAATCTCAATAACCTGAATCAAAAGTATCGTAAGCATATAGGCCATAGGATCGTTACTACCGCTCTCCAATTCGAGAGTCGGCCGCAAACGCTCTTTCAAAGAAATCCCCTTCGAACGCAAAATAGAAAAAACGGATGCCGAATCTGTCGATGACATAACAGCAGCCAACAGCATGGATTCTAACAATCCTAACTGAAAATTACCCGGCAAAAGATCGGACAACGAATAAATGAATAATCCTGTTATAATCGTTGTCATTAAAACTCCCAAAGTAGCCAAAGTCACACCCGGGGCTAAAATTGGTTTTATTTCCCGATAATGTGTATCCATTCCACCCGAAAACAAAATGATACAAAGTGCAACCGTACCTATAAACTGGGCTATTTGCGGACTATCGAAATAAATACCGAAACCGTCTGAACCGGCAAGCATTCCAACACCGAGGAACAATAGCAACGCCGGTACACCAAATTTCGCTCCTGTTTTTCCGACAAGGACACTCAGGAACAATAAAATGGCTCCTACCAACAATATATTTTCAGGACTGATAACCATAGAGTTTATTTACTAATATTTCAAAAACGAGGTAAATATACATAAAAAATGTGATTTTACCAATTCTTCACAATTCGGCAAGTAAACAGAAACCATCATTTTTCATGAACAAAAAAAGGAGAAAAGTGTTTAATCAATAATAGCTTTAATAAACAAAATCTTCCTAAACATGATAAAATCGGACATAGGCCTCGTAGGACTGGCTGTTATGGGTGAAAATTTAGCCCTCAACCTCGAACAAAAAGGTTATCGGGTATCATTATATAATCGATTGCGGGAAAACAGTCCGCAAGCGGTAGATTCATTTCTCGCCAATAAAGGGAAAAACAAACATTTCATCGGTACACACTCGCCCAAAGAATTTATCGAATCATTGAAATCCCCTCGAAAAATTTTACTTATGATACGAGCCGGACACCCCGTAGACGAAATGATTACAACATTACTTCCCTTTCTCAAAAAAGGCGATACAATCATAGACGGCGGAAATTCGGATTATCGAGATACTCAACGTCGTGAAAACGAATTGCGGGAAAAAGGAATATTTTTTGTAGGCTGCGGTATTTCGGGCGGAGAAGAAGGAGCTCTCCACGGGCCATCGATTATGCCGGGAGGATCAGACGAAATCAAAAAAGAAATATTACCCGTTTTACAAAACATAGCTGCGCATCTCGACGACGAGACTCCCTGCTGCTCATGGATCGGGCCCGACGGTTCGGGACACTTCGTAAAAACAGTTCACAACGGTATAGAATACGGAGATATGCAACTGATAGCCGAGGCATATTCTCTATTGAATGTTTTGCAAAAAGGAGACCATGAAGCCACTGCCCAAACTTTCGAATCATGGAACAAAGGTGTTCTGGACAGTTATTTGATAGGAATAACAGCACCCATATTACGATATAAAGATACCGACGGTAAATCCCTAATCGACAAAATAGCAGACCGTGCGGGACAAAAAGGAACAGGAAAATGGAGCATAGAGGCTGCCATCGACAGCGGAACCACGCTATCTGTTACTGCCGAGTCGGTTTTTGCCCGACTCTTATCGAATCGCACAACAGAGCGAAACAAAGCACATCGTTTATACCCCGAAACTAATCCGGCTCCGATATTCGAGCTTAGCGTAGACGACATACATCATGCTCTTTACGCCTCCAAAATCATCGCATACACACAAGGGCTCGATTTATTGCGCAACATGTCCGAAAAACATAACTGGCAGCTCAACCTCGCCGATATAGCGACTATATGGAGAAAGGGTTGCATCATACAATCTCGATTTCTCTACGAAATAGCTCAGGCTTACAAACTGACGAATGAATACGAAAACTTACTATTCACACCTTATTTCAGGGAAAAAATAATTTTATGTCTCCCGTCTTGGCGGAAAGTAGTTCAAACGGCCATAGCAGCAGGGATAGCCATACCCGGGACAGCCTCGGCATTAGCATGGTTCGACGGTTTTAGATGTAAAAAATCATCGGCCAACCTGATACAAGCGCAACGAGACTATTTCGGTGCTCATTTGTATGAAAGAATCGATGCTCCGGCAGGTACGTTTTTTCACACCGACTGGAACCGACACGGAGACGGAACGACCTCCGGCAACTATTCTCTATAAAAACAAACAAAAAATTTCGATATGAACAAAATACCCGAAAGCCAAATTCTGATTATCTTCGGAGCATCAGGTGATTTAACCCATCGGAAACTCATACCCTCGTTATTCGAGCTATTCGAAAGGAAACTTCTTCCCGACAAATTTTTAATCGTAGGTGTTTCCCGGACAAAACAAAGTACAGAAGAATTCCGACAATCCTTGCATTCATCTATCATTGGGAACGGAAAGACCTATGCTACGGATAATCCTTATCTAAAAAACTTCCTCAGAGAAATATACTATATCTCTTGCGATACTACCGACTGCAATGCATACGTCGCTTTATTCAGAGAAATAGAACAATTGCGCAATGCCGCCGGCATAGAAGATAACATGTTGTTTTATCTCGCTACGCCGCCTCAGATGTATGCAACTATCCCCATCTGCATACAAGCCCAACAACAAAACATCTCTAAAAACGGTTGGCGGAGAATCATTATAGAAAAGCCGTATGGAAGTAACGAAGATGAAGCGAAACAACTCGACAAATTATTATGCGGAATATTCCCCGAACGAGAAATCTACCGTATAGATCATTTTTTGGGAAAAGAAACTGTTCAAAACATTTTAGTCCTGCGCTTCGCCAACAGCATTTGGGAACCTCTTTGGAATCGGAATTACATAGACCACATAGAAATAACGGCCACCGAAACCTTAGGAGTGGAACAACGAGGTAATTACTACGATTCGGCCGGTGCTCTGCGAGACATGGTACAAAGTCATCTCATGCAAATCATGGCATTTATCGCTATGGAACCACCCTCCTCTTTCGAAACCGAAGCAATTCGCAATGAAATCAGTAAAGTATTCCGGTCATTACGTCCACTCTCTCCCGACGATATAGTGCATAACACACTGCGTGCACAATACTCCGAAGGGAAATTAAACGGGACAAAACTTCCCGGATACCGAGAAGAACCGAACGTAAATAAGCAATCGACGACAGAAACCTTTGTCGCCCTAAAATTATACATAGATAATTGGCGGTGGGCTCATGTTCCATTTTATATTTATACGGGGAAACGATTATCCGAAAAGAGGTCGGAAATCATCATACATTTCCGTTCCACGCCACAGGCGTTATTTCCGGGACAATGTTGCGGAGACTCTTGCAATCAACTCATCATTACTCTACAACCCGACGAAAGCATTCGGTTACGTTTCGGTTTAAAACAGCCCGGAACCAACTTCGAGGTACAGCAAGTGAGCATGGATTTTTTCTACAACTCACTTATCCCGAATAAATTACCGGATGCTTATGAACGGCTTCTTCTCGATGCCATGCGAGGCGACGCTCTACTATATTCGCGAAGCGATGCTCTGGAACTGAGCTGGCACTATCTGGCCCCTCTCATCGACCACTGGGAAAAAGAAAAAGAAGAGAATCTCGTATTTTATCCGGCCGGTAGCCCGATACCTCGCGAGATTACCCATATATATTCTCACCCGTATGTGCTCGAAGCACCTGTTTGCACCCCCAACCCATAACATAATAAACAACATCATGAATCAAACCATCGTACAATTCTATCCAGACGCAACTAAATCGCTGATAGCCCTCACCAACGCCTTACTCATATCGGCTGCCGCACGTACAAAGAAACCTTTTTACTTGGCCCTATCGGGAGGAGAGACAGCTCGCTCACTTTTCGAAATATGGAAAAATCAATATAATGATCCCAAACGGTGGAAAAACGTACATTTCTTTTGGGTAGATGAACGATGCGTATCGTCTGAAAACGAAGAAAGCAATTATCATTGGGCTGAAAAACTGTTTTTCAAACCCGTAGGTATAAATCCGAACCACATTTACAGAATACAAGGAGAAGATATTCCCTACCGAGAAGCCGAAAGATACTCCCGATTGGTCGCAGAAATGCTGCCCGACAGTAACGGAGTACCACAATTCGACTGTACCCTGCTCGGCATCGGCGAAGACGAGCACATCGCATCCATATTCAATAACGATACCGATTTATTAAAATCGGACGACCTTTACGCCGTGTCACGACACCCGGCAACCGGGCAAAGACGAATTACTCAAACCGGAGAAGTCATTTTAGCATCCCGTGAAATCCTTATCGCTCTGGTGGGAGAACGAAAAAAAGAACTGCTCCATCGGTTAGTAGCCAGAAAAGATCAAACGATTACCCCTGCTACATACATACTTTCACACACTTCACGAGCAACTATATTCACCGAGATAGAACTCAATAGCAAAGAGTTGTCATTCCAATAAATCCGGGCGTAAGCGTCGGGTACGTTCGAGTGACTGCTCGTGTTTCCATTCGTCGATTTTACGTTGATGTCCCGAAAGCAACACATCGGGAACTCTCCAACCTTTATATTCCGCCGGGCGCGTATAAACGGGCGGAGCCAATAAATTGTCCTGAAAGGAATCGGATAAAGCCGACTGCTCGTCACCGATAGCTCCCGGTATAAGACGCACGATAGCATCGCACATAATCGCAGCGGCCAACTCTCCCCCGGTGAGGACATAATCTCCTATCGTCACCTCCTTCGTCACGAAATGTTCCCGTATGCGGTAATCGATACCTTTATAATGACCGCACAGAATAATGAGATTACCCGCCATCGACAAACGGTTAGCCATAGGCTGGTCGAATCGCTCACCGTCGGGAGTGGTAAAAATCACCTCATCGTAATTCCGCTCGCTTTTCAATTGAGTGATAGCCCGATCCACAGGCTCTATCTGCATGACCATACCGGCCTCTCCCCCGAATGGATAGTCGTCGACCCGCCGATGTTTATCCAACGAGTAATCCCTCAGATTGTGAACCACGATCTCGACCAACTTTTTATCTTGGGCTCTTTTTAGAATAGAATAATTCAGCGGGCTTTGCAATAACTCTGGCAATACGGTAATAATATCAATGCGCATCATAGCTCTCAATTTACCGACAAAAGTAGCCTTTTCTAACGGGTTTCACAAATAGAGAAAATTTTTATCCCAGAAGTTAAGTGCTGCTCGAATTTGTTTTGTAATTTTGCCATACGTTGTCAAACGCAGATAACATGCATACCATAGGTAAAATATTGAAAACTATACGGGAAGAACGTGGGCTACAACTTCGACAGGTCGCTATCGAATCGAATATCGATTTGACTCTGTTGAGCCGTATCGAAAATGGGAAACGAATGCCTTCCGAAAGCTTACTCTTCAAATTAGCGGAAACTTACGGACTCGACAGTAACCTGCTAGTCCTGCAATTAGTAAGCGATAAAATTTTAGAAATAAGCGAGCAATATCCCGACCATACCATCGAAGCCTTGAAAATCGCTCAGGAAAAAGCCCGACTCGGAGAGCGATACATCTCGTTCTTCATGAATTCGTTCATATCTCGCCCCATCGGGCTGGAAAGCCGCCGTTACATTGGAAACAAAACCAAACTGACCGATTGGATCATGGAAACTATTCGGCGGGAATGCCCCGATGCGCATTCGTTCTGCGATATTTTTGCCGGGACCGGTGCTGTGGCCGGGAAAGCAATACCCTATTACGGCCAAGTGATATTCAACGATTTGCTTTGTGCCAACCGAGTCATCTATCAAGGTTTCTTCGAAAAAGGAGAATGGAACAGGGATAAATTATGTACAATCCTCGACGAATATAATCACACCGATTACAACTCTTTGGAGGATAATTATTTTTCAATAAACTTCGGCGGTAAATATTTCGATTATGGAGTTTCGAAACTCATCGGATATGTTCGCCAGAACATAGAAGACCGTCGAGGAGAACTCACAGACAAAGAATATAGCATTCTACTCTCCACCCTCATTTACAATATGGATCGGATAGCCAACACCGTAGGGCATTTCGATGCCTACATACAAGGAAAGGAGATAGAAAAAAAATCCCTTACCCTCCGGTTAATAGACGCTCGAAGCTGTGACAATGTAGCAATTTACCAAGAAAACAGCAACACGCTGGCTCGAACACTGCATGCCGACATCGTCTACATGGATCCGCCCTATAATTCCCGCCAGTATTGCGATGCTTACCATCTCTATGAAAATCTGGTTCGTTGGGAAAAACCGGAGGTAAAAGGAGTAGCCGGAAAATTCAACCAAAAAGACAAGAAAAGCGACTTTTGTACCATGAAAGCGGTCGATGCATTCGCCGACCTCGTCGACAATCTACACACGAGATACATTGTACTGTCATACAACAATATGGCAAAAAAAGGGAATGGGCGATCCAATGCAAAAATGGACGATACCGACATCATGCGTATACTCGAAGCCAAAGGCCGAGTACAAGTTTTTTCCCATGACCACAGACCATTTACCACGGGAAAGTCGAATATTAAAAACCATCAAGAACGCCTATTTATATGTGTATGCGACAATCACTAATCTCTCCGAACCGGATACAATCACCTCTCAATTATACAGGCGGGAAATTCAGGCTATTACCGCAAATCCAGCCCTTGTTCCCTGCAAACATCGATGTGTTGGTAGACCTGTTCTGCGGTGGCGGTAACGTAGGAATCAACACACCGGCAGAGAGAATTGTCTTGAATGATTCGGACAAGAATGTCATGCGCATTTTCAGATTGTTCCGGCAATACCCCACCGAACAGATTTTAGAGATAATCGACGGCATCATCGACCGGTACGGCCTGTCGGACAGTCGCACGAACGGATATGCGTTTTACCAATGCGAAAGCGCGAGAGGTTTGGGTACATATAACAAGGAAGGATATAACCGGCTGCGTAGCGAGCTGAATAATATGAAAAGGAGGAACGACCGTTATTTCTTCATGCTGTTCACCCTCATCGTGTTTGCCTTCAACAATCAAATACGGTTCAACGAAAAAAGAGAATTCAATCTTCCGGTGGGGAAACGCGACTTCAATAACAACATGAGGAACAAAGTGAGGCATTTTGCCGAAGCCATCAAAAATCCCCATATCGAACTGTCGTCCAACGATTTTCGGAGAATTCCATTCGATGGGCTGTCCGAACACAGTCTCATTTATGCTGATCCCCCTTATTTGATAACCTGTGCCACCTACAACGAAAATAACGGCTGGAACGCCCGGCTCGAAAAACAACTGCTCGCTTACCTCGACCGGGCGAACGACAGAGGAATAAAATTCGCCTTGTCGAACGTTCTGAAAAACGGAGACAAAGAAAACACGATATTGGCCGAATGGTTAGAACGGAATCCCATGTATATCCGTCACGATTTGAATTACAATTATAGCAATTCGAGTTATCACAAAAAGGACAGGAGCAAACATTCCACCGAAGTACTAATCACTAATTTCGAATGAAGTATGTGTACATATAAAAGCTATTGTTGGTCGATGGGAACCACGAGTTTCAGGACTGCCGATTTCAATCAAAAAATCGAAAGACAATTGACTCTTCTTTCCAAGTTTTGGGAGGTTCATACCGATGTCGTTTGGTCGGGGAACGACGAGATACAATCTTTGTACTACGACTTCATGAAAGACAACGATTTTCTTACCGGCGATGCACCCAACAAACCCAAAGATGCCCGGGAAAAAACATCGGGGTTGATTGATTTGGGATTGATCGATAACGAACGAAGACCGACTGCCGCCGGAGAATCATTACGACAAATCACCTCCAACGGAGATTTCCGACCGAATAATCTGCTGCAAATTCCGGCCGATAGCTACATTTATTTCAAACAGATGCTCAAAACGAGCAACGACGTAGACGGTGAAATCGTACGACCGTTCGTCGTACTGGTTCTCGCTTTGAAACAGCTGGAATATCTCACACAAGAAGAGTTCACCTACCTGCTGCCACTCATTACCACTTCCCGAAAATTCAGAACAATCGTCGATTGCATAAAACGATTGCGAAAAGGAGATATCACAATCGACGAAATCATCGTCGATACACTCTTGACGATGGAGAATTACCGGGAAGCGAGGCTATATCTTTTGGAGAGACCGGTATCCGAACATGTGATTTGCCAAGCGGGAATCAACCGCAAAAGTCGTCAATACGACAGCACATACTACCCGCTCTACCGCACTATCGAGTCATTGGATAGAAACAACGCTCAATCCATTCTCGATTTGTTACAAGCCTGCCGGAACATTCGCATCGGTGCGTTGTGGTGCAACCACCTTTTCAAAACGACGAACAGGGGAAAAATAAAGAAATTACTATCCGCCTCGCTCAACGATGTTCCCATCTTGAATTGCCGAAACGAATTTGAATTGAAAGACAGATTCTTCCGATTGATGCATCTCTTCAAGGTAAAAGCCAATTTGTCTGATTATTTCGATCTGAACCGCCGATATTTCGGGACGACCGATACCGTTCTTTTCAAAGACAACAGGGTAGAACTCTCCCCCATACCGAAATGTTTTTTCGACCTTTGTGCCGAAAATCTCGAAGAAATCGCTTTCACGACCTCACCGCTCCTGCCCCTCGATTGCGACATCGAAAAAATCATACCTCGCTATGATATCGAAGAATCCGACCTGCATCGTAAACTGGCAGACAAGTATGGCCTTGCCCCGCAATCGCTCAGCGACATTCGCGCCTTTCTCGACGACGAGTGCCACGAGCGTTTCAACCGGCTCATCGATGCCCGTTTTCCCGACCATGTCCTGTTGGAACTGTTGTCTGACTTCGAAACCCGCAACGACATCAATATCCGCAGGCTCGTCACCGACAACGCCGATGTGCCCACCATTTTCGAATACATCGTCGGTATCGTCTGGTACAAGGTAAGCAACCGCAAAGGGCGCATTCTGGATTACTTCAACCTGTCGTTAGATGCCGATTTGCTTCCGAAAACACACGCCGCCGGTGGTATGGAAGACATTACCTATCGATACAATGCCACTCCCGGTTACCCGGAGCACACACTGCTTATCGAAGCGACCCTTGCCGAGGCCGGCACACAACGCCGCATGGAGATGGAACCGGTCTCCCGGCATTTGGGTGACTTCCTCTTACGCGACAATCGGCAGGAAGCCTACGCCTTGTTTGTCACCCCGTTCCTGCATCTAAACGTTATTTCGGATTTCCGGGGGCGAAAACAAATGCCCTACTATTCAAGCGATGGAGAGCAGTGCATTAACGGAATGAAAATCATTCCTTTGAATACCGCCGAATTAAAAAACATCATCGCAAATTCGATGACTTACGACCAATTATACCCGCTATTCGAGTGCGCTCACCAAAACAATGAGCCTCCCAAAACATGGTATGAAAACAACATTATGCGCTCTCTACAACCGAAGAAAACCTCCACAGGGATATTAGGTACACTTTTTTGAATCACTCTTTATGAACAAAGGGACTCAATTATTGTGCATTTCACAGTATAAAATTTGTATCTATTAAATCTAATTTTTATATTTGAAAACTCACAAATATACAGAAAGGCGAGCGCAAAGGCAAACCGAAATCTCATTTCCGATTTGACTATGCCGAGCCGCATCCTATATTCTACAAATATATAGAAACCATGAGAGTAAAGGCATTTATATTCGTCGTTTTGATTCTACTCGGAGGGAAGATTTTCACCGTCGACGCAACCGAAAAACATACCATAGATATTGTGGGTATAGAACTCATCTCACCCTACCGCTGTAATCTCACCATCGGGTTTAAGTCATGGGGTGATCCGTTCTATTCTTTGGATATAAGGTCCCCCGATTTGCTCTACATCACCAACGAAAATATCAACCCGAAAGACTACGAAGATAAAAGCTACATAACATATACCATAACTTCGCTATTTACCGACACTGACTATGAGTTTGTAATAACAAGTTACGGAGAATTTGCAGCAAAGTCGGAAATATTGACTTTCAACTCCCACGATTTTTTAAGTAAAATCCAAGTTAACAACAACGAGATTCCCCGATCGGGCATCGTCTATTACGAACCCAATCGTAAATACCAGTTTGAATGCATCACCGATTTCCCGGCGGAAAACTTCCAATGGAGCTTCGAAATCGCCCAAAAAGAGGGAGGTCCAAAAATCATCGCGACCGGCGAAAGTCCCCAATTCCCAATCGAAATACCCACTGTGGAATATATGGACAAACGGAACGATGACGGTGATGTCATTTGCAATATTTACTGCAAAACCCAATATGGAGGAATAACCTATGAAATCAACTATCCTTTCTTTATCCGCACATACCCCGACCAGCCGAAGATCGATATTCTCGATGTAAAGGTACAGGATGCACAATCTTGCACACTGACTGTGGGATTTCATGCTTGGGATGCAGAAACCTATACGATAAAAATCGTCGACACAAACAGAGATAACACTTGGGAAGACAACCTCGAAGACAACATCAACAATAGTTATACCACGTACACCTTCGACAAAATATATATCGATACCAACTACGAAATAATAGTTTGGGGATTTAACGGTTCCAAAATTTTAATGACCCAAACTCTATATTTCCGTATGAACGACCACATGGGTATCGAGAAAATCGAACAGGACGAATTTATCGAATCGGGAACTATCTTTAACCTGCAAGGACAAATCATCGGCCGATTTACCGAAAACCATCGGGACATATTCACCGAACTGCAACCCGGTATCTACATCATAAACGGATTGACCTCTACCGGGAAAAAAGTCAACCGTAAAATTATCGTCAAAAGCCCTTCCTCCCCGATATGATATAGAAAAACTATCCTGTCCCGGAATAAACCTCATAAAAAACAGGACTTTTCATATCTCGAAAAAAAGAGCTACCTTTGCCAATCGAAAAAATAAGAACCGGGCCTCGGCACTATCGAGCGATATTCGTCTCTCTCCCCGTTCCACCCGGTAAACACGAAAAGGTAAAAGATGATAACGGTTAACAATTTAGGTATTCAATTTGGTAAAAGAGTTCTTTTTCAAGAGGTTAATTTAAAGTTTACTCCGGGAAACTGCTATGGCATTATCGGAGCTAACGGAGCCGGCAAATCGACCCTCATGCGTATTTTGAGCAATCAACTCGAACCCTCTCACGGTACTGTGACTCTGGGGCCGGGTGAACGCCTCTCTGTATTGAGTCAGGATCACTTTGCGTTCGATGAATTTACCGTCATCAATACCGTGCTGATGGGGCATACCGTTCTATGGGACATTATGCAGGAAAAAGATGCCTTGTACGCCAAACCCGATTTCAGCGATGCGGACGGTATCCGCGCAGCCGAACTCGAAGAGAAGTTCGCCGAGCTCGAAGGTTGGAATGCCGAAAGCGATGCAGCTTCCCTGCTTAGCGGACTGGGTATCAAGGAAAACAAACACTACATGCTCATGAAAGATTTGAGCGGTAAGGAAAAAGTACGGGTATTGTTGGCAAAAGCATTGTTCGGTCACCCGGACAACTTGCTGCTCGACGAGCCGACCAATGACCTCGACCTCGAAACGGTGATGTGGCTCGAAAACTACCTCGCCAACTTCGAAAATACCGTATTGGTCGTTTCGCACGACCGGCACTTCCTCGATTCGGTATGTACGCACACCGTAGATATCGACTTCGGCAAAGTACAACTTTTCGCCGGGAATTACAGTTTCTGGTACGAATCCAGCCAGTTGGCTCTGCGTCAACAACAGCAACAAAACAAGAAAGCCGAAGAAAAGCGAAAAGAATTGCTCGAATTTATCCAGAGGTTCAGTGCCAATGTCGCCAAATCGAAACAGACGACCAGCCGTAAAAAGATGCTCGAAAAGCTCAATATCGAAGAAATACAACCTTCTTCCCGCCGATACCCGGGTATCATTTTCACTCCGTCACGGGAGCCGGGTAACAAAATTCTCGAAGTCAAAGGACTCGCAAAATCGATCGAAGGGACTCTGCTTTTCAAAGACGTGAACTTCTCCATCGAAAAAGACGACAAAGTGGCTTTCATCTCTCACGATCCTCGTGCTATGACAGCTCTTTTCGAAATCATCAACGGCGAAGCGAAAGCCGATGCGGGAACCTACGAATGGGGACAAACCATCACCACGGCCTATCTGCCGCTCGATAACAGTTCGTTTTTCAATACGGACATGAATCTGATCGATTGGCTGGCACAATTCTCAGAGGACACCAGCGAACTGTATCTCAAAGGCTTTCTCGGTCGTATGCTCTTCTCGGGAGAAGAGTTGCTCAAACAGGCATCTGTATTGTCCGGAGGGGAGAAAATGCGTTGTATGATCGCCCGTATGATGTTGAAAAATGCCAACACCATGATACTCGATTCCCCCACCAACCACCTCGACCTCGAATCGATACAGGCTTTCAACAATACGCTGCAAGGATTCAAGGGTAATGTGCTACTTTCCTCGCACGACCACGAATTTATACAGACCGTCTGCAATCGTATCATTGAACTGACTCCCGGCGGTATCATCGACAAAATGATGGACTACGACGATTACATCACCGATGAAAAGGTGCAAGCCGCCCGCGAACGACTCTACAATTTATAAAAACATATTTTCGGTATGATAAAACATATTGTAACTTTCAAACTGACCGGCACTCCGGCAGAACGTAAAGAGATAGCGAATAAATTCAAAGATGCTTTGATGGCTCTGCCCCTAACTATCGACGTGCTTAAAAGTATAGAAGTGGGCATCAATGAAAACCCGTCCGAAAGTTGGGATATCGTACTTACTGCGGTCGTAGAAAAAATGGAAGATGTAGAAACCTACGCAAAACACCCGGCCCATGTAGCCGCTGCCGCACTACTTGCCGGACATAAAGCCGACAGGGCATGCGTGGATTACACATACTGATAAATTTCTAAACTATTCTCCTTAACCCCTCTCCTAAGAAACCACTGTTTCTTAGGTGTTTTCCCTATATCGTTAACGCGACTCCCCGTAAGGCTACGGAACACGGCAGGGGAGAAGGAGAGTACTATAAAAAAACAAGAGCGAAAATCTTAAACGGTCTTCGCTCTTGATGTATTTTACCAAACCGTCTTCATTTATCACGGCTTGTACTTTCTTCTAAAATCAGGCAACCGCAGCTGCCAATTTTTTTTGTAATAAGGCTGTTAACTCTTGGCACATGGCGCCATTTCCCATTACTCGATACTTCGCTATCTGATACCGAAGCATCTCTACTGTCATTTGTTCTTTCATCATAATTCAGCTTTTTTTGTTTTCCACCCTTTGTGAAAAACGGATTCTTTTTACTCTTTTTACGCTACAAATATAATAACAAATTCGCAATAAATATGTTTTATAACATAAAAAATATATTGCTTTTTTATGAATTATATATTTCCATTCGCTTATTTCAATATTAAAACCAAACCATAAATATCTAACTATCAAAAATTTATTACTATTTCAAGAAAGATTTTCCGAACCGTTCATTTTTTTATAATTTTGTTCGATTAAAATAATAACAAAATATGCCCGTAAAAATACCTTCGTCATTACCGGCAGTCGAAATATTAAAGGCCGAAAATATATTTGTCATGGACGATTTGCGTGCTTCGACACAAGACATTCGTCCATTGAAGTTACTCATATTGAACCTCATGCCTTTAAAAATAGTTACCGAAACTGACCTATTACGCCTCATCTCCAACACGCCTTTACAAATCGAACTCGATTTCATGAGCGTTTCGGGACACATCTCCCGGAATACTCCACTCGAACATATCGATACATTTTATAAAGACTTCGACGAAATACGCAGTCAAAACTACGACGGCATGATTATCACAGGCGCTCCTGTCGAAAAATTACAATTCGAGGAGGTCGATTACTGGAACGAGTTAGTCGAGATTTTCGACTGGGCGCACAAACACGTTACCTCTACTCTCTATATTTGTTGGGCTGCTTTGGCCGGGCTGTACCATTTTTACGGAATCCCCAAATACCCGTTGAATAAAAAACTTTTCGGAGTATTCGCCCATCATAAATACGACGAGCGAAATCCTATTTTCAGAGGATTCGACGACTTGTTTTACGTTCCTCACAGCCGATATTCCGAAGTACGCCGAGCCGATATCGAAAAGGATAAATCCCTGACAATCCTTTCCGAGTCGGAGGATGCGGGAGTTTATATGGTCATGGCTCGTTGCGGCAGAGAGTTTTTCATCACGGGGCACTCCGAATATTCGGCTCTCACGCTCGACATCGAGTATCGCCGCGATTTGGCGAAAGGCCTCGACATTGCCCTTCCCCGAAATTACTATCCCGACAACAATCCCGATAACAATCCGATCGTCAACTGGCGGGGACATGCCAACCTGCTTTTCACGAATTGGCTGAACTATTTCGTATATCAACAAACGCCCTATAACCTGAACGATATACAATGAAAACCGTACGTCGCATAGAACTATTAGCCCCGGCGAAAAACGTCGAAATCGGGCAGCAAGCGATTCTCCACGGCGCCGATGCCGTGTATATCGGCGCGCCTCGCTTCGGGGCACGCTCCACCGCAGGTAACAGCATCGCCGATTTAACCCGACTCATCGACTTCGCCCATCGATTCGATGCCCGGGTATACATCACATTGAATACCATTTTACGGGACGACGAACTGCGCGACGCCGAACGACTCATTCACGAATTATACAAAATAGAGTCCGATGCACTCATTGTCCAAGACATGGGTATCACCCGGCTCGACATTCCTCCCATAGCTCTGCACGCCAGCACACAAGCCGACAACCGTACACCCGAGAAAGTAAAATTCCTCGAACAATGCGGATTTTCACAAGTCGTACTGGCCCGCGAACTTTCACTAGGTCAAATCAACGAGATAGCCCGATCGGTACAAGTCCCGCTCGAAGTTTTCGTGCATGGAGCCCTGTGCGTCAGTTACAGCGGACAATGCTATCTTAGCGAAGCGATGTGCGGACGCAGTGCCAACCGGGGCGAATGCGCCCAATACTGCCGGCTTCCCTATACCCTCATAGATGGGAAAGGCAATGTCATCGCCAAAGACAAGCATCTGCTCTCTCTTCGGGACCTCAATCAAAGCGACAGATTGGAGGAGCTTCTCGATGCGGGCGTATCGTCTTTCAAGATAGAGGGACGACTCAAAGACATGGCCTACGTAAAAAACTGTACGGCCTATTACAGGCAGGAACTCGACAAGATTTTCAAACGCCGTCCCGAATACCGTACAGCCTCGACCGGACACTCTTCGATAGAATTTACACCCCGGCTCGAAAAAAGTTTCAACCGAGGATTCACCCACTATTTTTTGGACGGAAGAACGCCCGAACCTATCGCCTCGCCCGACACCCCGAAATCTTTGGGTGAATACGTGGGAAAAGTCAAACAATCCGATAAAAACACATTTACGATCGCCGGACTCACTTCCATACACAACGGAGACGGACTATGCTTCGCCAATAACAAAGGGGAATTCGAGGGTGTACGGGTAAATCGAGTGGAAGGGAACCGAATCTTCCCGGCCTCCCGAATCGAGATAACCCCTCACACGGTTCTGTATCGGAACTTCGATTTCGAGTTTGACAAACGACTCTCCCGTCCTTCCGCCGACAGAAGAATCGATGTAGAGATAACCCTCTATGCCGTTCCCGGAGGATATGCCCTTTACATGAAAGACGAATGCGGCAATCACACGACCATGCGGGAAGACGCACCCCACGAAACCGCCCGAACCCCTCAGCAAGAAACTCAAAAGAAACAGCTCGGCAAATTGGGAACGACCGCCTACTCGGCCCTGAAAATAGACATCGACCTGCCCGACAATTTCTTCATACCGGCCTCCGTACTTTCAAAACTCAGGCAAAAAGCGGTCGAATCTCTCGACCGCGTTAGACGCATTGCCTACCGAACCGAGAAGCGACAAGAGGAAGACAAAACCGTATGTTATCCCCAGACAGAGCTATCTTACCTCGGCAACGTATCTAACCGACTTGCCGAACAATTCTATCGCGAACACGGGGTTACCCGTATAGACCCGGCCTTCGAAATAAAACCTTCGAAGGGAGTTCCCCTCATGTTCACCCGTCACTGTATTCGTTATATGCTGGGAATATGCAAAAAGACACCCGCCGGCAACAAATTTCCCGACCCCCTCACCCTATTGTATAAAGGACAAAAGCTCCAACTGCATTTCGACTGTACGGCATGTGAAATGACCCTGCAAAGAATGGAATAACCCCGTAAACATAACCTTTCCCGATAAATTTTCTCATTCGGGCTTTATCATTTACTCAAAAAGAGTGTACAGAGATAACAGTACCCTGCTTATATAGTTAAATAAAGTCAATAATTGGGGGGGGGTAATTTTCGATCTCTTTTAATTTTTTTTATCGTATTCTACCTTCTATTTTTGCACATATTAATATTATATAAAATACAGTCAAATGAAAAAGAAGGTTATGATTTTCTTTGCACTGATTGTGGGAACTATCGCTTCGGCACAAAATCTACGCGAATCCATAGCGATCGTTCGACCCAATTTCAGTGAAAGTACCCAAACATTCCTTACCGATTTCAGCAAATCGTTACGTAAAGACGGATTCTATGCGGCAGCCGACATTTTGCAAAATTACGGGAAAGGGTCGTTCGGGACCGGATTTGCCTACCGGGATAAACGAGACGGTCGGTTATACATCATCACCAACCGTCATGTGGTAGAACAAGCCGAAACCGTCGATGTCGAATTTTCCTTACCGGGCAACAGTTCCAAAACATTCGCGACATGCCCCGTAGTGGGTGTGCACGATGACTTCGATGTCGCTTTCATCGCTCTGCCGGAAGAGGTCAATATTCCCACGCTCGATATAACAGACAAGAGCATAACCGACGGCACACCCGTATTCAGCGCCGGATTCCCCGCATTGGGAGACAAACCCTCTTGGCAGCTGGGGCAAGGAATCGTATCGAATGCCAGTGCCCAAATCAAATCTCTGACCAACGGAAAAGAACTGCCTTTGGTGCAACACACGGCACAAGTCGATGCCGGCAGTTCCGGCGGGCCCTTACTTATAAGAGATGAAAATGCAGCCGCAGGATTTGCCGTGGTAGGAATCAATACGTGGAAAGCATCCGACCGGGAAAATACCAATTTTGCTATTCCGGTACACGCCATCGACGATTTCCTGAAAAATTATTCCACCGATCCGCAATCCCTGCTTACCCGAACAGAAGTCACGAATAGAGCATCGGCCATGCTCAAAGCAGCCCAATCGTCCTATCAGGCAGTCATGCCATTCGTTTCATATCGGTATGTATCGAACATCTCGGCCAACACGTTTTATGATTTGGTCAATGCAGCCTCCGATGCTGCCACAGATGCCATGAAATCGTGCTTCGAGCAAGGGCAACCGTTGGAGGGTATCCGTATAGGATTGTCCGATATTATCTGTCGCCAGTTCTCCGGGAGAAACTATACTTTTTCGACCGTGGCCGCTCTCGATTCCATCGGCAGGACCGCCGAGGCTATATATACCACAGGCAACAAAAACATCTCCACCCGATGGATCATGGAGCAAGGACGCTGGCGGTTGAGCGCTGCGGAAAATATCAAAGCCAGTCGAATCGAGCCCAACGGTATCTCAAAAAGTTACGGATTCGGCACATCGATCTATATAGGGCTCGTTTATCCTTTCAATAATGATGCGTTCGACATGTCGTACAACATAGCGTTCAAACGCACCATACTCACATTCATGACCTACGAAGTCACCGCCTCTCTTCTAAAAGTCAAAACCGAAAAGACAGAATGGGAAGGAGCTAATGAAATCGTAAAGCCCCATTCGCACAATGTCTTCGACCTCGACCTTAATATCGGCGGACAATTACCCGTCAAATGCGGCCCTATCTATCTCGTCCCGTATGCCAAAATTTTGGGCGGGCTTTACTTCGGATCCGATTTAACCGGTATCGATTACGGATTCGGAACCGGTGTGGAAATAGCCTACAAGTTCGGTTATCAAAATTATGTATTCGCCAACATAGGTTATATAGGCAAACGCATGAAGCCCTTCGACGACGAGGAATTTCGCCTCAAATCGAAAACTCTTTCAGGATTGGCGTTCTCGATAGGAGTAAGTTTTTAACGAATCACTTTATCTAAAACACATACAATATGAAAAAGATTTTATGGCTATGTCCGCTAATGTTGCTGATGATGGCATTCATCGGCTGCGATGACAAAGAAAAAGACGATGACGAAGGTCTGGGTGGTCAATTATCAGAAACCACATGGGCAGCAGAAGTAAAAAAGTATCCGTTCCTCACCAATTTCCCGGAGTACGACGGTGAATTGGAAAACCACCGCTACGACGATACCTATGGAATATTACAATATATCATAATGGATTACAAATGTGAAGAATCGCTTAAAACCAAATATTGCGCCAAACTGACAGCTGCCGGATTCGTAGACGAAGACGGGTATGGAATTTATAAAAAGACAACCACAGAATACAAATTGGCAGTCAGTATCTCATACGGAGGAGGCACGTTGGCTCTTAGTTTAAGCGCAGAACCTATCCAATAGAGAAAGAGAAACACACTCGGTCGCTCTCGAAGCATGCGATAAAAAGTCCGATTGAGGTATTTTCAATCGGACTTTTTCTATTTCTATTCCATGAACGAACGACCATCACGAAAAGGTCACCCCATCGACCCGCTATTTCTCTCCCAAAACACACCGTCCCGGTAGCCCTGAATCGTCTTGTTCCCATCGGCAAGAAGCAGACGCTTCGCCGCCCATAGGCAATACTCTTCGTTAAGCTCTATGCCGCAAAAGTTCCGGTTCAACTTTTTCGCTACGACTGCTGCCGTCCCGCTCCCCATAAAAGGGTCGAAAACGACATCGCCCACCTCCGACGAAGCCAAAATTAATTTGGCATACAACTTCTCCGGCTTTTGTGTAGGATGGTCGGTATTCTCGGGCATAGACCAAAAAGGTATGCTTATATCGTCCCAAAAGTTCGAAGGATAAGTAGAACGATAATTCCCCTGTTCCGTACACTCCCAGTCTTTCGGTTGTCCGTTCTCCCGATAAGGAGCGATTACCCGGCGTCTCATTTTCACGGCCTCGACATCGAAATAATAATTCTTACGATCCTTCACGGCAAACCAAATATCCTCCATTCCGTTCTTCCAATTGTTCCTTGCTCCCCGACCTTTCTCTCTTTGCCAAGTTATTCGGTTAAGGATAGAGAGACCGGCCCTTTCAAGCACAGTTTGCAAAGCCGATGTGGACTTCCAATCGCCACAAAGATAGAGAGAACCGTCCGGCTTCAACTTTTCGCAAACTTTATAAAACCAAGTTTCGAGATAACCGATATAAGCCCCGTTATCCATAGCCTCGAACTTCATGCCATGAAAATCTTTCGTCAGATTATACGGTGGATCGATAATCACCAAGTCGGCGAAACCGTTCGGGATTCGATCGATAATCGCCAACAAATCGGCATGTATTATTTTATTGAGTACATTTTCTCCCTGCTCGATATCCGATAAGGTCGAGACCATACCCCTCAACTGTTCCACCTCCTCGCCCGTAACAGACAATGTTCTGTTTCTACCAGCACGTTTCCGTTCTTCCCCTCTCATACTATTCACTCGATATATTTTCCAAATGCGTTATCAAAATCCGGTAAATCGGATTCCAAGACAACAGTTGCGAATTTCCCAAAACGAAAAGCTGACGCCGAGCACGAGTCAACGCAACGTTTAACTTCCGGTCTATCAGTTGACCCGACTCTTCCGTATAACTCGGCAACCACTCCAATTGCGACTCGTCGTTCACACAGAACGAGTAGATGATACAATCGTTTTGAGAACCTTGAAACCGCTCTACCGTATCGACACGAATAGCATCGAATGCAGAAATACCGAATTTATCGAGTTCCTGACGGATTCGAGCTATTTGATGCCTGTACGGAGTAATGATTCCCACCGACCGTTCGTCGAACTCCAACCCGTTACGTTCGTACAATCTATACAAAGCATTTACAATGGCAGCGGTTTTGCAAGCCTCCTCATTATTATATTTTTTCCCGGCACAAAGAGTCTTCGTCGGGAAAAAAGCCGTCCTCTTCGTCGCGATTACTCTTTCCCACTTATCATCGCCCATATTCGTAAAAGGCAGTAAAGATATTTGATGGGGGGCATTTCCATCGCGCAACGCCCCTTTATAAAAATAAGTATTGGCAAACAACGCAATATCGGGATGCATTCGCCATTGGCAATCGAGCATATCGGCAAAAGGAGAACCTTCGGGCAATCGCCGGTACAGCCGCTCGAATAAAGAAATACGACAATCGACAAACCCGGCCGAACGCAACCGTTCATCGGTGATAACAGACTCTTCCGCAGACTGCACGACAACGGCGGGCAACTGTTTATGGTCTCCTATCAAAATAAATTTACCTACGGCCTCCCGTCCCGTAGGTGTCTTGGCAGATAACAGCCCTACGAGTTGAGGTTCCAATATCTGTGAAGCCTCATCGACGATAGCCACATCGAATCGTTTCAGATTAAAAAGCTCCATCTTCCCCGACAAAGAAGACAAGGTAGCCACAAACACACGGCAAGAGTGTATCGAACGGTTCGCCTCCTCCCTATTCCGACATTGCTTCATGCGCTCGGACAGCAAGTGAGAACGGTATGCGACATCACATGAAAGAATCTGTCCTACCCGAATATAATCATCGACCTCACCTATCGTTTCCAACTTGTCGCAGATTTCGTCTACCGCACGGTTGGTAAAAGCCACCAATAAAATCTGGTAATCCGGAATAGCCAAAAACTCCCTCACCATATTCCGCAACGCCACCGAAGTTTTTCCTGTTCCCGGAGGCCCGACCAACAGAAAATAATCCTCGGCTTGCAGAGCTTTTAATAAAATACGGGATAAATCGGGACTGTCATATTCATAGGACAATCGACGAGACATATTTCGGACTGGCGACTCTCCCGCCTCGCCGACCAACAAACCCCTGCGATGCGGAGAGGCATCCAACATCGCATACAAACCTTTGTACTGTAACAAAAACGAAGAATCTACATAATCGTGTTCTACCGCATAACAAGAAGCTATCGGCAATGCCTCGGCATACGATTGGTTATCCCGTAATCTCAACACGACACGGTCGGCCGTCATAGAAGCGATCGTCGCCTTGAAAACTTGTCGGGTAGATACTCTATCGGCATCGGTATCGCACACATAGAACAAAACAATATCACCCAGTCTGAAATCGGGAGACGGCGTATTTCCCGGCAAAATAAATTCGACTTCGGGAATATCTTCCGCCGCACAATTTCGAACCAACCGCAGTCCTGAAAACATATAGCCTTCCCTCTCTTTTTCGTCCCGAGTCATTCGCCACAAAGAAGCAACGCCGGATATTCCGCTACCCGAAGGATAGCCGATTTTCGACAAATAATGTTCTCGCGAAACAAACGCATAAAACCGATAGAAATATCGCAGAGCCAAATCGTTATCGTCTCGTCGCTCCAATCTCCTGCGGCCACAGTCTATCTCGGGACGAATATACCGCTCGGTAAACAGACTGGGTCGGGGAATGAGGTTATCGGCGGTCAGCCGACTTACCAACCATTCAGCCTGTACATATCCATATCGAGATATATCCCGTTCGACAGACACAATTTTATTCCTCAAATTCAAAAGTTTCTGCAATTCCCTCGTCGATGTTTTCACCGGACGCAAGCAACCTTCCGGGTTCAAATTTCGAGAATATAACAAATAGAAATGCTGGTTTTCCAATTTTACACTAAGTACACTTTGTATCATCGACTGATACAAAGCACACTGAGCCCGATGTGGGAACGACACTTTCGACAAATCGTTTTCGGGATAAGGCGGGCGGCCGGCTTTCAACTCAATACCACAGAGGCCGTTTTCCACTTGTAAAAAATCGAGACGGCCCTGCAATCCCAAAGCCTCACAGATAAAAGAAGGTTCGACCATCGCTTTTCGGCGGTCTATTCCCAAAGCAGAAAAATCCGTACTCAGAATACGTTTCAATGTCTCGAATTGACTATGGAGATTCTGAAAAAATCTTCTATCTACCGACTTTGCCGAGACAAATTCTATCGGGTAACGAGCAAAAATTTTCGGCATTAAGGAATCGAAAGTTACACTCCGAAAATCTTTCGCCGTTATCAATTCATCAAAAATCAAATTAACGGCATTACCCAACAAAATAGAATCCGTTATCGTCTTGGGACGTATACGATTCCAAAAATAACGTTGCCAACACGTTCCATATTCCTGCACACACTCGGCTAACGCACTGGCATCAACCAAATAATCGGGTTCCAATATAAGAAAACGAGGGAGCAATCCGCCATCGACTATAATAACGTCTACCAAATTCAATTTAGAACCGGGTTCCAACAAGCACAAGATTTCGTCGAATTCACTATTCACCCCGTCCCGATGAATCCACACCGGCATTTCCCCGAGTAAAGAGGGAGCCGCAACACGAACCCGCAATTCATTTTCTCCCGCACAGATTACCTCTGCGGTAATACGACGAAACGAATCGTGTGTATCCTCCTTTACTTCCGAGCTGTGCATCTCCTCCTTTATTCTTCTATATAATATTACCGATTTTTATTTCAGTACAAAAATACCCATTCGACCCCACCAGCCCAAATAAATACGATCTATTTTATCGTGAATTCTTTTGCGATAAAATAGGCTTAGTCTATAATTAGCGGGCATTGTCCTTGTATATTCCATCGCCATGCGACACAGGGGGAAGGAATAAATTCTGATTTTACAAAAAAAGCGCAATCTTTTCAGATTGCGCTCCAAAGAATCTATTGTAAATCTAAATACAAAGAGTCTTGTGAAATTTAAGCTCTCGGACGAGCTTCTTTAATGACCAATGCACGACCGGCAAATTCTTTACCAGACAATTCTTCGATCGCCCGTTTGGCAGCTTCGTCATCAGACATCTCGGCAAAGCCGAAACCTTTTGAGCGACCAGATTCACGATCCACGATAATTTTTACCGAATCGATTGCACCAAAACCTTCCAATAAGGTTTGAAGGTCTTGTTCTTTAACCCCATAATTGAGGTTTCCAAGATAAATGTTCATAAGAAAAAAATAAATGAATAAAATTAAAACTTCCGCATCGGATACTCTTATGAACTTAAAAATAAATAATCTCCCGTTTTTTCACAGAAGAGAATCTCTGTGTAAGCACATATAGCTTCGATACGGGAGCAAATTAAAGTATAATTTTCGGATATATCATCTATTTTCCCAATTATTTTTACAGAAATCTCATTTCTTGGGAAAATATATCAATCATTCACTTATTACCGAACAAGGCTCGCATTCTGTTTCTTATAAAAATTTTACGGAATATAGTGTAGACTTTGCAAGACAGCCCTGATCTTCTCATAAGTCGTAATACGGGTAGGGACAAGTGGCAATCGTAATTTATTCTCGATATATCCCATAGCATTCAACAAGCATTTAACTCCGGCCGGATTTCCATCGACAAACAATAGGCTGAACAATTCTGTGAAGCGATGATGAATAGACAAAGCATTGTGAAAATCTCCGTTCAACGCTAATCTCACCATCTTGCTGAACTCTTTCGGGAAAGCATTCCCGATAACAGAAATCACTCCTACGGCTCCCAAAGTCAACAACGGGAAAGTAATACCATCGTCTCCCGAAATGACCATAAAATCGGCAGGCTTATTTTTAATAATATCGTCCATCTGAGTGATATTTCCAGACGCTTCCTTGATGGCGACTATATTAGGATATTCTTTGGCAAGGCGCAATGTCGTTTCGGCATTCATGTTCACGCCGGTACGCCCCGGAACATTATATAAAATAACCGGCAATTTAGATGCCTGAGCGATTGCACTATAATGCTGATATATTCCCTCTTGGGAGGGCTTATTATAATAAGGAACCACCGATAAAATGGCATCATAACCCGAAAAATCGTCTTTTTTCAAATGGTCTATAATACCCCTCGTATTATTTCCACCTAACCCGAGGACAAGAGGAATACGCCCCTTCGTACGTTCTACTACAAATCTTTTTATCTCCGTTTTTTCTTCTTCGGTCAATGTAGGGGTTTCGGCAGTAGTTCCCAACACGACAAGATAATCGGTTCCATTTTGTATCAAATATTCAATAAGTCGCGAAAGGGCTTCGAAGTCGATACTTTCGTCTTCTTTGAAAGGCGTGATAAGTGCCACTCCCATTCCGCTTAAATTGATTCTCGCCATAGTTTTATATCCTCTTAAATATCGATTCCAAAATTACAGATTATTCTCTTTCACACCAATTTTCTTCCAATAAAAAAGAGCACTCTGTAACAATTCGCCGGCATTCGGTTTCGACCTACCTACTTCGGTATCACCATCTTCGGCTACTCCTCCCCGGGGAGACGACTCCGGCAAAAGAATTTGCAAATTGAACGGATTGCTTTCTCCTTTGGGTACTCCTATTTTAAAAATAGACCGGGAACGTACGGCCAAATATAATAAAGGTAAGGATTTAGAAATCGACACATCGATCAACACATCTCCATCGTTATCGTCAAAATTTCTCAGGAAAGCCCGAGTCGGTCTTTTTAACAACCAACAAGTCTGCAAAACAAGTATCGGACTGCATCCGGGAACCTCTACCGATACCTTGTCTTTGCGATGTGTATCTATAACCAACGTGACATCAATACCCGCCCGAACCATCTCCTGAATACCGGGAAGAAGAGATTGAACATCTTTGCCCTGAGCCATCAATACCAAACGCTTGGCCCCTCCGAAAGGGCAAAACCCATCGCTCTGTCTTCCTTTTAGCTGACGCTTGATCGCCCATTTAGTAATAAACGAAAATAACATGGATTATCTATTTATTGAATCATCTCCAAAAACTCTTCTTCGGATAAAATCCGAACTCCTAATTTTCTCGCCTTTTCAAGTTTAGCCGGGCCCATATTCTCGCCTGCCAGAATATATGTCGTTTTACCCGATACGGAACCCGTATTCATACCTCCGTGCTGTTCGATAAGAGCTTTATATTCATCACGGGAATGATGGGTAAACGTGCCACTGATAACGATTGTCGCACCGGATAACTTGTCGGTTCTCTCCGAAAGTCGCTCTTCGGTAATTTGCATCTGCACTCCATATTGCCTCAACCGTTCTACGAAACGGAGATTATCCTCATCAGAGAAATAAGCTACGACACTTTGAGCGATACGCACCCCTATGTCTCCTATCCGAATCAAGTCCTCGGTAGTCGCCTCGATAATACGGTCTATCGAATGAAGTGCCAACGCCAACTTCTTGGCGACCGTTTCGCCCACGTAACGAATGCCCAATGCGAATAATACCCTCTCGAACGGAACGGAACAAGACTGTTTCACCGCATCGACGATATTTTGTGCCGATCGCTCTCCCATACGTTCCAAACCGGCTATCACATCGGGTTGTAAAGTATACAAGTCCGAAGCATCTCTCACCAAGCCCAAACTATAAAACTGACCTATCGTTTCACTTCCGAGACCTTCGATATTCATTGCCTTGCGACTGATAAAGTGCTCTATCCGCCCTTTAATCTGCGGAGGACAACCTTTTTCGTTCGGGCAAAACCATGCAGCCTCTCCCTCGATACGTTTCAGCGGAGTTCCACATTCGGGACATGCACGAATGAAACGTACTTTTTCTCCTATCAGTAAACGAGCAGAGGTATCTACCGCTGTAATTTTAGGAATAATTTCGCCTCCTTTCTCCACAAAAACCATATCTCCGATGTGCAAATCGAGAGCGTTTATAATATCTTCATTGTGCAAAGTCGCCCTCTTGACAATAGTACCCGACAACAATACCGGATCGAGATTGGCAACAGGAGTGACGGTTCCGGTACGTCCCACTTGGTAAGACACAGAATTCAATCGCGTAAGGGCTTTTTCTGCTTGGAACTTATAGGCTATCGCCCAACGCGGAGATTTTGCCGTATATCCCAAATTCTTCTGTTGCCGCAATGAATTTACTTTAAATACCATTCCATCGGTAGCGACGGGAAGATTCTTCCGCTCTATGTCCCAATAATTGATATACTCTTTCACCTCTTCTACGGAGTGAAGTTTGCGAACGGCATCCGAAACTTTAAATCCCCACGACCGAGCATATTGTAAATTTTCATAATGCGTATCGGCCGGTAAATTTTCGCCCAACAGATAATACAGATAAGCATCGAGTCCCCGCGCCGCTACCACAGCCGAGTTTTGTGATTTCAACGTTCCCGCCGCCGCATTGCGAGGATTGGCAAACAAAGGCTCCTCCTGTTCCTCTCGCTCTTTGTTCAAAGCATCGAAAACAGCCCAAGGCATCAATATCTCACCCCTTATCTCGAACGAATCGGGATAGTCGTTGCCTCGCAACTGCAAAGGGATACTGCGGATTGTTTTCACATTCTCGGTAACGTCATCGCCTCGCGTACCGTCTCCACGAGTAACCGCCCGCACCAATCTACCTCCTTCATAAATCAACGATATGGAAGTTCCGTCATATTTCAGTTCACCCACCAATTCAAAATCCTCTCCCATCAATCCCGAACGAACCCGTTCGTAAAATGCCGATACTTCTTCTATCGAATAGGTATTGCTCAACGACAACATCGGGTAACGATGTTCCACTTGGGAAAAAGATCGATTTATATCGTTCCCGACACGCTGCGTCGGTGAATTGGGATCAAAATACTGTGGAAAAGCCTCTTCCAACCCTTGCAATTCATGCATCATTTCATCGAATGTACGATCATCGATCGTGGGAGCGTTCAACACATAATAATTATAATTATGCTCATCGAGTTCCCGACGTAAACGCTCTATCTTTTCTTGGGGAGATTCCATAGGGACATTAGGTTTTGTTTTGGGCAAATATAGTGAAAGTTGAGTGCAGAGACAAGAGGAAATCATATTTCCAACTTGGCTATGCTGAAACGAATCCTATCACAAATATAGTGAAAGGCGAGCGCAGAGGCAAGTATTCGAAGATACTTCCGCTCGGTAAGACGAAATTAAAGCAAGCTTTATTTTGCTCGGCTCTCGCTTATTTGTATCTTTGCATTAGAATGCAAAAGAGGGAAAATGTTACAGTCGAAATCATTGTGTGGAGTCACTTTACAGTATAACATCGAAGGAGACGGTTATCCGGTTATCCTCATGCACGGCTGGGGGTGCAACCACACGACCGTGCAGTCGATAGAACGACTGCTATCACCTCATTTCAAGGTATACAATCTCGACTTTCCCGGATTCGGCGGAAGTAGCATTCCGCCCTCGATATGGGGCGTGGAAGAATATACGCAAATGCTCGAAGCGTTCGTAAAAGATGAAAATATAGAAGCCCCAATTCTTATCGGGCACTCTTTCGGGGGACGGGTATCTATCTTATACGCCTCACGAAACAAAACCCATAAAGTTATTTTGGTCGACGCTGCCGGGATTAAGCCCAAACGCCCATTAAAATACTACCTGAAAGTCTACTCGTTCAAACTATGGAAAAAAGTATTACCACTTGTAATCGGGAAAAAACAAGCTGAAAAAACAATCGAGAATTATCGCCGCAAATCGGGTTCGGCAGACTATAATGCGTTGACAGGTATCATGCGTAATATAATGGTAAAAGTTGTCAACGAAGACCTTAAAGCGGTTTTGCCGAAAATCCAGTGTCCCGTTCTTCTTCTATGGGGAAAAAACGACACCGCCACCCCATTGCGAGATGCCCGCATCATGGAGAAACTGATTCCCGATGCCGGGCTGGTAGCATTCGACGATGCCGGGCATTACAGCTTCCTCGACAAGCCCTACGAATTTAACACCGTCTTACAAAACTTTTTACAAGACGACATAAAAAGAAAATCATGAACGAAATACTCACTCTCGTCACATTCCTTGCACTGCTCTTTTATACAGGAATAGAGATGAAATTCCAGTTGCAAATGTTGCAACAAAATTCCTACCGAAACGACCGATACAACCGTTGGCTAAAAGGAGAGTCTTTCGCCACCGTATCCCGTTTGACCGATTTGTTTCTATTACTGTTGTTGTCAACCAACTTCCTGCCGACATTCGTACAAATCGTCACGATTACAGTGGTCTTGGCAAAAAGCGTAAAAGGGTTACAAACCAAATATAAAAAACCTTTGGTTTTCACCAAACGAGCTACCCGCTTATACATCGCCGCATTGTCGCTCTCGCTTCTTGTTGCAGGACTCGCAGCCGGCTTAACGACTCTTTCCAACGGTAGCAGAGCCTTATTGGCGATAGCTATCTTAGCCCCCTATTTCATGATGACTGCCAACATCATCATGCAACCTGTCGAGAAGCGAATCAACCGAAAATATTACGACGAAGCGAAACAAATTCTCTCCCAAATGCAAGACTTAACTGTCATAGGCATTACCGGGAGCTATGGAAAAACCAGTACCAAGCACTACCTTTACCGCATACTTTGCGAGCGATACAACGTGTTAATGACTCCCGGCAGTTTTAATACGCCTATGGGAGTAATCCGCACCATACGGGAACAAATGAAGCCTTACCACAACATTTTCATCTGTGAAATGGGGGCTAAACAGATCGGTGATATCAAAGAAATATGCGATCTCGTCGCACCTCAAATAGGTATTATCACCGCCGTGGGTGAACAGCATCTCGAATCGTTCAAAACGATCGGGAATGTACAACGTACCAAATTCGAACTGGTCGACGCTTTACCCGGCTCGGGATTGGCCGTTATCAACAACGACTTCCCCTATATAGCCAATCGACCGGTCGAAAACGTCCCCGTGAAACGCTATACGATAGCCGATACCGGTGCAGACTACCATATCGAGGATATTCGCTACGATACAGATGCCACCCGCTTTACTGTGGTAGGCGGTGGAGAACGCATAGAACTGAGCACGAAACTCATCGGCGAGTGCAACCTCTCCAACCTCATGGCGGCAGTTATCACGGCTCGCCATCTGCAAGTGTCTGTTCCCTCGATACAATATGGAGTGAGCCGAATCGAACAGGTGGAACATCGCTTGAACATGAAGCGGACGCCGGGTGGAATTTCGATTATCGACGATGCTTTCAACTCCAATCCCGATGGCGCGCGCATGGCTCTCGACGTACTCCGGCGCATGACACAGGGAAAACGCATCATCATCACACCGGGTATGATCGAGTTGGGTGAAAAACAAGTTGAGTATAACTACATTTTGGGCAAGCAGATAGCCGAAGTATGCGATTACGTCATGGTAGTAGGCAGATACAATCGAGAAGCTATTCTGAAAGGATTGCAAGAAAAGAATTATCCGGAGGACAAAGTTTTCGTTGCCGACACTTTTGCCGACGCACAAGCCCGGCTCGCACAAATCGCACAACCGGGCGACACCGTCCTTTATGAAAACGACCTGCCCGATACGTTCAAATAAATTTCGATTATTATCACAAACCAGATATACAGTTTATCACAAAAAATTATGAAAACTACCGTAGGTGTTTTTTTCGGAGGCCGCTCCACCGAGCACGAAATCTCCGTTATCTCGGCTCTCCAAGCCATCAATGCTTTTAATAAAGAGAAATACGAAATCATACCCATATACATCACCAAACAAGGACGTTGGTTCAGCGGCGATGCCCTGCTCGAAGTAAAAAACTATCGCGACATGGCTGCCCTGCAAAACATGTGCGCCGAGGTTTACATGATTCCCGAATACGGCGACTACAACCTCTACCGCAAGAAAAGAGCCCTTTTCGGGAATAATATATGGGCAAAACTCGACGTAGTCATTCCCGTACTGCACGGCAGTAACGGCGAAGACGGCATATTCGAGGGCATACTCGAATCCATAGGCATACCCTATGCCGGTTGCAACACACTCTCCTCGGCCAACGGCATGGACAAGATAACCATGAAGATGATTATGGAAAAGAGCGGGATCCCCATCGTCGATTACGTATGGTTCACCGACAAACAATGGTTCGCCCAACGCGATAAGCTCATCGAGGAAATCGAGACCCGATTGGGATATCCCGTCATCGTGAAACCGGCCAATTTAGGATCGAGCGTAGGTATCTCGCATGCCGATAATCGTGAAGAACTCATCGCCAAAGTAGATGTCGCCGAAAAATACTCTACCCGTATCGTTATCGAAGATATGGTCGAAGAACTGAAAGAAATCAACTGCTCGGTATTGGGCGACTGCGACGACTATCGCACCTCGGTTTGCGAAGAGCCCATAAAGAGCGGCGATATTCTCACTTACGAAGACAAATACATGGGTGGAGGCAAATCCAACAAAGGCATGCAAGCCACACAAAAACGTATTCCCGCCGACCTCTCTCCCGAAGATACCGCACGGGTACAATTCCTTGCCAGCGAAACGTTTCGGGTACTGTCTTGCCACGGGGTCGCCCGTGTCGATTTCATGATCGACGGTAAAAGCGGCGACATCTACGTCAACGAAATCAACACCATTCCCGGTTCCCTCTCGTTCTACTTGTGGGAAGCCTCCGGCATACGCTTCGATCAGCTTATGGACAAATTAGTAGACCTCGCCTTGAAACGCAAACGCGAGTCTTCCATGAAAACCGTCAGCTACGACCAAAACATTTTCAACCTCGGCAAAGGGCTGAAAGGTGGGAAAATGGGAGCAAAACAACCATAAAGAGACAGCCACAAAGCTAACTGATACACAAGTAATTGATTATTCTCTCTTGCCACGTCCCGTAGTATTACGAGGTTCTGTGTAAGCGGTATAGAGAAAAACAGCGAAGAAATAGAAAAGCTGAAAAAGATAATATGTTTACTTGAAGAGTTTACCTCCTCGCCCTATGGGCACTTCCTCCCTATATTTCTTCGGAAACACCCCGTAAGGCTACGGGACACGGCAGGGGAAATGAGCTAAATACGCTTCGAACATTTTTTAACTCCTCCCCTGTGTGGCAGTAGCTATATAGGGGAGGTGGCACGAAGTGACGGAGGGATTGAAAACGACATCTCACCTACCTGTTTATATCGGACATATCCCTGCTTTCCTGCCGTGCCCCGTAGCATTGCGGGGAGCTGTGTTAGCGATATATAGAGAGGGGAGGGAAATAATCCATTTACAACCTCGAAAAGAGACAAAAGCCACTACCCCCATAAAACAAAAGCGGCGAACCTCCCGACCCGCCGCTTCTTCTATAAAAAACAAATTGATCATTCCATGAGTTTGCGGTAGCGCACCCGGTGGGGCTCCACATCGCCCAAGCGTTTCTTCTTGTTCTCCTCGTACTCGGAGTAGGAGCCCTCGAAATAGAATACTTTCGAATCGCCTTCGAAAGCAAGTATATGGGTACAGATACGGTCGAGAAACCAGCGGTCGTGAGAAATTACAACGGCACAACCGGCAAAATTTTCAAGACCTTCTTCCAACGCCCGCAAAGTATTTACATCGATGTCATTGGTAGGTTCGTCGAGCAAGAGTACATTACCCTCCTCTTTCAAAGCCATAGCCAAATGCAGACGATTACGTTCTCCGCCGGAAAGCACTCCGATGAGTTTCTCCTGATCGGCTCCCGTAAAATTGAAGCGGGAGAGGTAGGCACGAGCGTTCATATCCCGACCACCCATGCGGAACGTTTCGAGTCCACCCGAAACGACTTGATAGACTGTCTTGGCAGGGTCTATATCTTTGTGGGTCTGATCCACATAAGCGATCTTCACGGTCTCGCCCACTTCGAAAGTTCCTTTGTCGCAAGCCTCCTGTCCCATAATCAGTTTGAACAGCGTGGTTTTTCCGGCTCCATTCGGTCCTATCACGCCCACGATACCATTGGGAGGCAATACGAAATCGAGATTATCGAAAAGCAATTTGTCACCAAAAGCCTTAGCGACTCCGTGAGCCTCGATAACCTTGTTACCTAGACGAGGCCCGTTGGGAATAAAGATTTCGAGTTTTTCCTCTCGTTCCTTTTGGTCTTCATTCAATAGCTTATCGTACGAGTTCAAGCGAGCTTTACCTTTCGACTGTCGGGCTTTGGGAGCCATACGAACCCATTCCAACTCCCGTTCGAGAGTCTTACGCCGCTTGCTCGCCTGTTTCTCCTCCATCTCCATACGTTTGGTCTTCTGTTCCAGCCACGAGGTATAATTTCCCTGCCAGGGAATACCTTCGCCCCGATCGAGTTCGAGAATCCACCCGGCCACGTGGTCGAGGAAATAACGGTCGTGGGTAATGGCAATAACCGTACCGGGATATTGCTGCAAATGCTGTTCCAACCAATCGATCGACTCGGCATCGAGGTGGTTGGTAGGTTCGTCGAGTAACAAAATATCAGGCTGTTGCAACAGCAGACGGCACAATGCCACCCGACGACGCTCTCCTCCCGAAAGGAATTTTACGAGTTGATCCTCAGGCGGACAGCGAAGCGCATCCATCGCCCGTTCCAATTTGTTGTCTATGTTCCACGCATCGGAGGCATCGATGTGGTCTTGCAATTCGGCTTGACGAGCGATCAAAGACTCCATCTTGTCCGGGTCTTCGAGTACGTCGGGATCACCGAACGACTCGTTTACCTTTTCATATTCTGCCAGTAAGTCGAGAATAGGTTGCACCCCTTCTTGTACGACCTCTTTTACTGTTTTTTTAGGGTCGAGTTTGGGCTCTTGTTCGAGATACCCCACCGAATACCCCGGCGAGAATACCACTTCGCCCTGATACGATTTCTCCACTCCGGCAATAATCTTCAACAACGTAGACTTACCCGAACCGTTGAGACCGATAATACCAATTTTCGCCCCGTAAAAAAACGAGAGATAAATATCTTTGAGCACTTGTTTATGCGGAGGAAACATCTTGCTCACCCCCACCATCGAGAATATGATTTTTTTATCGTCTGCCATATAAAAAAGATAGAATTAAAGAGTAAAACTTATTTTTTCAAGGGAGTCGCTTTCACGCGATAGTCGCAGCGTACCTTCCCTTTAATGATATTGGTCAACTTCGATTTTATCAATTGCTTGCGAATGGGAGAAATTCGATCGATAAAGACCTTCCCTTCCAAATGGTCGTATTCGTGTTGAACCACTCGTGCAAGATACCCCTCGATAACCTCGTCGTGAGGTTGAAAATTCTCATCGAGCCACTTCAACCGGATTTTCTCGATACGGGGAACCGGTTCGTGAATACCGGGCAGACTGAGACAGCCCTCCTCCCGGGTCTCCTTCGACCCGTCCTCCAATACTTCGAGAACCGGATTTATCAAGGTCAGCTTCACATCGGCGCATTCGGGAAAATACTCGGCCATAGGATTTACGTCGATAACGATCAACCGGATAGAAAGTCCTATCTGCGGAGCTGCCAACCCGATACCTTCGGTAGCATACATCGTCTCATACATATTTTCAATCAGCTCTTTCAGCTGAGGGTAAGAAGCATCGATCTCTTCGGTCTCCTTACGAATTACGGGATGCCCGTAAAGATAAACAGGTAGTACCATATCTTATTGTTTTTTACTTTCCAAATAATCCCTCAGAATTATCGTCGCGCTTATCTCATCGACCAGCTCCTTATTTCGCCGAGCCATTTTGGACAAGCCACCGTCGATCATCGCCCGATGAGCTAAAACCGAAGTGAACCGCTCGTCAAAAAACTCTATCGGCACATTGGGAAAAAGTTTTCTGAACCGATTAACAAAAGGGGTTATATAGCGCATACTCTCGGACGGCTGGTTATTCATCTGCCGTGGCAGCCCCACGACGACCCGTTCGACCGACTCTCGCTGCATATACTGCGTGAGAAAATCGATCAACTGCGACGATGCCACGGTTGTCAACCCGTTTGCTATAATTTGCAACGGATCAGTCACCGCTATGCCCGTACGCTTTCTTCCGTAATCTATTGAAAGAATCCTTGCCATATTAGAGTACAAAGATACGTATAAGCGAGAGTAGAGCAAAACAAAGCTCGCTTTAATTTTATGCTGCCGAGAGCGGAAGTATCTTCGAGTTTCAACTCAAAAATAGTGAAAGGTAAGTGCAAAGGCAAGCGGAAATCTCGCTTCCGATTTGGCTATACACTCACTTATGCGTATATTTGAACCATATTTTATTCCACACCACCAATAACAAAAAAAATAAGGATTCGTTACGATTCCTTACGAATGAATGTGCGTCGAACCGATCATATTAACATAACACCTGATAAGATGAACAAATTTTCTGTCATTTTCAAATTATCCTTCATCAACACTATCTTTTTTTATCTACCCATTCTCGCAAACAATTCTCCCGTAGATTACGTAAACACTCTCGTAGGGACCCAATCGAAATTCGAACTATCCACCGGAAACACCTATCCAGCTATTGCAATGCCGTGGGGTATGAACTTCTGGACTCCGCAAACCGGAGATATGGGCGACGGTTGGACATATACATACAATGCCGACAAAATAAAAGGGTTCAAACAGACCCACCAACCCAGTCCCTGGATGAACGATTACGGGCAATTCGCCCTTATGCCGGTAACCGGAGGAGTCGTGTTCGAACAGAATCAACGTGCCAGTTGGTTTTCCCATAAAGCCGAGATAGCTAAACCTTACTATTATAAAGTATATTTGGCCGACCATGATGTCACCACAGAAATGACGGTAACGGAACGAGCCTCTTTATTCCGTTTCACATTTCCCGAGGAGCAAAATTCGTATGTTATCGTCGACGCTTTCGACAAGGGATCTTATATAAAAATCATACCCGAAGAGAATAAAATCATCGGATATTCCACCCGGAATTCGGGGGGTGTTCCCGAAAATTTCAAGAACTATTTTATCATTGTTTTCGACAAACCGTTTCAATTCACTGCCGTGGCCCTCGATAATGCCATCAAGACCAATCAAACCGAAATCGAAGGGAACCATGCAGGCGGTATTATCGGTTTCTCCACACACAAAGGAGAACAAATACACGCACGAGTAGCCTCGTCTTTCATCAGTTTCGAGCAGGCGGAATTGAATTTGCAGGAACTCGGCGATGGAGATTTCGACCGTTTAACAGAAAAAGGAAAGAACCGTTGGAACGAAATATTATCCAAAATTGAAATTAAAGACAACGACATCGACAATTTGCGTACGTTTTATTCCTGTTTATACCGGTCGGTTCTTTTTCCACGAGCATTTTACGAAATAAATGCCGAGGGTCAAACCATTCATTACAGCCCTTACAATGGACAAGTATTACCCGGTTACCTATTTACCGACACCGGATTCTGGGATACCTTCCGCTCTCTATTCCCGCTGTTAAATCTAATATATCCCTCGATGAACGAAAAAATGCAAGAGGGATTAGTCAACGCTTACAAAGAAAGTGGATTTTTACCCGAATGGGCCAGCCCGGGACATCGGGATTGTATGGTTGGAAACAACTCGGCCTCGGTTGTTGCCGATGCCTATATCAAAGGCTTGCAAGGCTATGACATAGAACTGTTATGGGAGGCTTTGAAACACGGAGCGAACAACCACCTGAAAGGCACGGCATCGGGAAGAGTCGCTTTCGAAGCGTACAACCGATTGGAATATGTACCCAACAATATCGGTGTGGGGCAAAACGTCGCTCGCACATTGGAATATGCCTATAACGACTGGTGCATTTATACCCTCGGTAAGAAATTGGGAAAACCCGATAGCGAAATAGAGATTTATAAACAGCGAAGCCTAAACTATAAAAATGTATACAACCCGTCGGAAAAACTCATGGTCGGGAAAGACGATCGGGGAAAATTCAATCCTCGTTTCAGTGCCACGGATTGGAGCGGCGATTTTTGCGAAGGGAACAGTTGGCATTGGAGTTTCTGCGTGTTCCACGACCCGCAAGGACTCATAGACTTGATGGGGGGCAACGAAGCATTCAACCACATGATGGACTCGGTTTTCGTCATACCCAGCTACTTAGGAATCAAAAGCCGGGGAGTCATACATGAAATGAGGGAAATGCAAGTGATGAACATGGGACAATATGCCCACGGCAATCAGCCCATACAACACATGGTATATCTGTATAACTACTCGGGAGAGCCGTGGAAAGCGCAATATCGGGTGAGGGATATCATGGAAAAACTCTATTCCGCCACTCCCGACGGATATTGTGGTGACGAAGACAACGGACAAACCTCGGCTTGGTACATATTCTCGGCTCTCGGATTCTATCCTGTCTGTCCCGGAACCGACCAATATATTATCGGGACACCATTATTCAAGGAGGCAAAGCTGCATCTGGAAAACGGGAAGTGCCTGACCATCGAGGCCAAAAACAATAGCGCAACAAACAAATATATTCGTTCGATAAAACTCAACGGAAAGAACCACACACTCAATTATTTCAAGCACAACGTCTTGGTAGAAGGCGGGAAAATACAATTCCTCATGGACAACGAACCCAATTTGAAACGAGGCTCAACCAAAGAAACTGTGCCTTATTCTTTCTCTTTGGCGAATGAATAAAATGTAGTACTTTTGGAAAGACAAATCAATATCATATATGAACTATAAGAATAGCATAGGTATCCTATCCGTAATAATCATACTGTTATGTGGTTGTCAACCCGATAAAAAAACCATATTTACCGCAGCCTCCTATAACCTGAGGAACGCAAACAGCGCCGATTCGTTGCAAGGAGACGGTTGGGGAAATAGATGCCCTATCATAGCCAGGCTAGTACAGTTTCATGAATTCGATATTTTTGGGACACAAGAAGGGCTCAGACATCAATTAGACTCCCTGAAAACGAGCCTCCCGAAATATGATTACATAGGCGTGGGGCGTAATGATGGAAAAAAGGAAGGCGAACATGCAGCCATTTTTTACCGAATCGATAAATTCGAATTATTGGAACACGGAGACTTTTGGCTATCGGAGACGCCTGAAAAACCGAGCGTCGGCTGGGATGCGGTTTTACCGAGAATCTGCACTTGGGGACATTTCAAATACAAAGATACCGGATTTGAATTTCTCTTTTTCAATCTCCACATGGACCATATAGGGAAACAAGCCCGGGTAGAAAGCGCTTTGCTCGTACAACAAAAAATGAAAGAAATCGGCGAAAATCTACCAGCTATACTCACCGGAGATTTCAATGTAGACCAGACTCATCGCTCCTACCTCGCTTTAACAGAAAGTGGAATACTCCGAGACGCATTCGAAGTGGCCGACCTGCGTTATGCGACCAACGGCACATTCAACGGTTTCGACTCTGACAACTACACCGAAAGCCGAATCGACCATGTGTTTGTAACGCCTACATTCCATATTCTGAAATACGGCGTTCTCACCGACAGCTATCGTCGTATGAAAGAAGGCGATCAAAAAGCCTCGGTAAAAGATTGTCCCGAAGAAATCTCAATCAGAAGTTACGAATCTCGCATACCGTCCGACCATTTCCCCGTAATGGTCAAGTTGGAAGTATGCGATAAAAACTAAAACGATATACGTCGATTTCCCAATTATAACTGATACACATTTTTATTTATTAACCATACATACAGTATATTTTTTATGAAATCTATTGCAAAAGTAAGTTGCTTATGTCTGGCTCTCGGATATGGATTCTCCTATACCCATGCAGCCACAGCTCGTGTAGCGACAGCACAGCAAGACAACACCCGGGTACAATACACAAGCAACCGTCCGCAAGAACGCTTGTTCGTATCCAACGCCGTAGAAAAACAAATCAAACGAGTAAAATCTTTATTGACAAATGCTCGGCTGGCTTGGATGTTTGAGAACTGTTTCCCGAACACACTCGATACGACCGTACATTTCGATGGGGACGACGATACTTTCGTATATACCGGTGATATACACGCCATGTGGTTGCGCGACTCAGGAGCTCAAGTATGGCCCTACGTGCAATTGGCTAACCAAGACCCTCGATTAAAGAAAATGTTGGCAGGGGTCATCAACCGCCAATTCAAATGTATCAATATCGATCCATACGCAAACGCTTTTAACATGGGTCCTACCGGAGGGGAATGGATGTCCGACATGACAGATATGAAACCCGAACTGCACGAGCGCAAATGGGAAATAGACTCGCTGTGTTATCCCATTAGGTTAGCCTATCAATATTGGAAAGTTACCGGTGATACCAGTATATTTGGCGAAGAATGGATACAAGCCATTACGAATGTACTGCGGACCTTCAAAGAACAGCAACGGAAAGAAGGCAATGGCCCCTACAAATTCCAACGTAAAACAGAGAGAGCTCTTGATACAATGACCAACAACGGATTAGGAAATCCGGTAAAACCCGTCGGACTGATAATCTCTGCGTTCCGTCCCTCCGATGATGCCACGACATTCCAATTTCTCGTTCCCTCAAATTTCTTTGCCGTAACTTCATTGAGAAAATCTGCTGAAATCCTGCGGAAGGTAAATCACAACGAGAAACTGGCGAAAGAATGTTCCGATCTGGCCCAAGAGGTAGAAACCGCCCTGCAAAAGTATGCGGTTTATAATCACCCGAAATACGGTAAAATATATGCCTTCGAAGTCGATGGATTCGGGAACCAACTGCTGATGGACGATGCCAATGTTCCCAGCCTGCTGGCAATGCCCTATTTGGGTGATGTGGACATAAACGATCCTATTTATCAAAACACCCGCAAATTCGTATGGAGCGAAGACAACCCCTATTTCTTCAAAGGTAGCGCCGGTGAAGGCATAGGAGGCCCCCACATCGGTTATGATATGGTATGGCCTATGAGTATTATGATGAAGGCATTTACCAGTCAAAATGATCAAGAAATAAAAGAGTGCATAGAAATGTTGATGAAAACGGATGCCGGAACAGGATTTATGCACGAATCGTTCCATAAAAACGATCCTAAAAATTTCACTCGGGCTTGGTTCGCTTGGCAAAACACACTTTTCGGCGAATTAATTCTGAAACTGGTAAATGAAGGGAAAGTAGACTTATTGAATAGCATCGACATTCAATAAAAATAAAACGCAAAAGAAATAAAAATGCCCCTGTAATACAGGGGCATTTTTATTTCTTTTCTTTAAAACAGCAGCTCAAATATTAAAATAGCATAAAATAAGAATGATTTTTTCAGAAAACATGTTGTAAAACATATAAAAGCAGTATATTTGCACTGTGTTTTTCATGGTATTAGATTTAAGGTTAAGAAGATTGGTTGTCGGGAGACAATCAATTTTTTTTATTTTTATCTCTCATAGTAAAATCATCGATATAATCAAAAGATGCCCCGACGACCGTAACAAGTAATCATTTCCATCTTATTTATCGAAGAGTAATATATACCGGAGCCCCTGTCAGGCGTGGCTCTATAACTCCATTCGACACCTCTACAATATCGGTCCGACCATATAAATCGGTTGTGACCAATCGGGGAGAAACATCTCCCACCGCTATCTTTATTGAATGAGGCACTATCTTATCGGGACTTTCCATCACTCCCGGAGCCGTCCAAGCAACCAACTTTTCATTGCCGTTCTTGTCGATAAAACGGAGTACGAAATCCCTCTTGTTCTCTGTCTTCATTCGGTAATCCAACTTGTATCCGCTTAACTCTTTCACAAAGGTTTTACAAGCATTATAGGCGGGAGTCATATTTCCTGCACGGTATAAAGCAAATCCCTCTTTTCCACCCCATTCATACCAAATGGTTACAGGCAACCCCTCTAATAAATCAACAAGATATTGCCGAATCACGTGCCACGCTTGATATTCATACGCAAGAGAAGGATCGCCCCCTGCATATCCCTCGGCCTTTCCCAAAGGGAAACCCCGCTCCGAATTTATCCAAAGACGTCCGGTATCTCCACCGGCTTTCTTCATTAAATTGCGAGTATGAGAATATGCCTCCATGTAATCCTCCGGAGCTTTCACGCCATAAGGATGCACCGACCATATATCCCAATGGATATCCAACATACCATCTGCAAAACAATAGGACATCCATTTATAAGACTCAGACCACATGTTCGAAACCGAACCCGCCAAAATCACACAATCGGGATTGGCCTTTTTCATGGCCGGCACGGCAGCCCGTACCAAATCTGTATATTCCCGGGCATACTGAGGGGAGTTGCCGACTTTCCCATGACGACCCCAAAATGTCATCGTATTCGGTTCGTTCCATATCTCCCATATAATATTTCGCCCTTTATAGTGTTTTACCAACTCAGCTGCAAAATCGGCATAAGCCGAACGAGCCGGTTCGTCTTTCACATGCCCGTACAGTTTATTACTAAAAGCCATACAGCCAATAATTTTCAAACCTCTCTTCTCACAATCGTTTACAAAACGATCATACTGACTAAAATCATAAACACCTTTTTCTCGTTCGATAGATTCCCAAATAAACCCTCGTCTTACCCACTTCATACCTAATTCCTGTACACGATCTAAATCCTCCGGGCCATCGGTATCGCCTTTTAACTGAACTCCCATATTATAAGGAATTGTTCCATCGGGAATAATTTTCGACAAAGCAAAAGAAGGGAAAACCGAAAACGATAACAAGCCTAAAAAAGCTAAATTCTTCAAGAGTTTCACATTCATAACTAAACCAATTTTCATGATATTACTATATACACCTATAAAGACGATAAAAGAAAAAATCTTTACCCACCTCAAACCAAAATATTTAGAAACGTTCTCTATTTTTTATTCATAGATAGCCTACCGCCATCATACCGGAAAGATACAGAGTCTTTAAATGTATCCTCGACAAAACAAAAAAAAGCCTGTAAGAATTCTTACAGGCTTTGTGCGGACGACGGGACTCGAACCCACACGTCGCAAGACACTAGATCCTAAGTCTAGCGCGGCTACCAATTACGCCACGTCCGCAAACGACGGTGCAAATATACGAGAAGTTTACAAACTATACAATTATTAAGACACAAAGTTTATCGGGTGAAAAACAAATCTTTCATCAAGAGCCTGTTATGTAAGAGATTGCCCGATCGAGTATGGTATCGTGACCTTTCGATGCCTGTTCGGAATCCATATCCATCTTAAACCCCTCGGTCGGCTCAACACCGAACTCTGTATGTTGCCGTTCTATATCATATATCGGGGAAGCCGAAAACCGAATGCTCCAACCGTTAGGAAGTTCCGACGAAAAAGGCAATCCACTACCGCCCCCCGTACAATCGCCTATGACAATAACATTTGGCAGAGCTTTCATCACCGATACAAAATTATTCCCCGCACTAAATGTACCTCGATTGGCCAATACAACAACCGGCTTTTGATAACGAATCCGGCTCGACGGAGAATATTCTATTGGATAAAGCTCAGAGAAGTCCTGATGCCCGAATCCCGTTTTATGGGAAATATAACCGACGACCGTCTTTCGGTTAATAAACCGAGACACCAAAGTCTCGACATTCGACAAAGACCCGCCGCCATTGCTGCGCACATCGATAATCAATCCCGTAGAAGTCGATAAATAGGCCAATATCTGGTCGAGGTTACCATCGCCTATGGTACTAGAAAAACTGCCGTAGTACATATATCCTACATTTTGAGGCAATATCTTATATTTTATACCACTGGTATACCGATAGTCGAAATTAAGATAATACTCATCTATAATACGTTCATCGTAATTCGTGGGAGAACCATACAACCAATCCCAATACCGCGAGGTATCATGTGCGGCGATAAGATTCACATGGCCGTCTTTCAACTCCATGAGCATATCGTTACAGACACTGAACAACTCCTCCGATGTCATTTTCGATGTCAGCTTCTTCCGATATTTGGTTCGTATTTGCGTCCAATCTATATTCTTATACTCAAAAAAACAGTATCGTTCATCGAGAATAGTCCACAAAGCATCGAAATTACCATAAGGATCATCTTCGAACACTTCCACTTTATGGCAAGACGGAAACATGAAAACCGATAAAATCGAAACCAACAGTCCTATTTTTGAAAACCTATGCATCATATCCTATCTCCCATTAATAATAAACCGAAACTATCCGACGATCCGAAGGAGCCGCACGAAATATCTCACCGGAAATTCCCAACACAAATGTATGAGTCAATACTTGTGTATCTATACTATTGATATGCGTCGTACGCATTACTTGACGATACCCCAGACGTAATGCCCGCTTTCCCACATGAAGATCGACCGAAATATAATTCCGCACATCGACCCGGTTATGCCATGCTCCGAAATGGACGATCCCGCTACAATTCCCTATACCGAACATCTCATAATAGGACTGTCCAAATTCAGGAGAAAAAAAAGTACCGATTACCGGTAATGAAACCTGATAGCGAAGAGTTACCGGCAATCGTGATATATAAAAATGATATGAAGCCATAGCGGTAGCACCCAAGTCGATGGCAGCTTTCGCCGTTGCCGGATTATTGGAATTACGCAAATTATACAATCCCCCCAACGTAAGTGCGGCCTCTCCACCCCCAGACACATACAGTCCATCGAGCAACTGCCATCTCCTTAACATCGCAAACGAATAGTCCAAATAAAACGATAACATAGAGCCGCTCCCCGATTGATTAGTCATCGAGGCGAATGAACCGGAAACATTGTGGCGGGTAAACCACTTTTCCGGGGCAAAACTAACCGCCCGAAGACGTTCGTACCCCAAAGCCACATCTAATCCCCAATAACGGATAGGTGTCAAATAGGTATCCAAAGCACTTTGCCTTCCGAGTTCGACCGTAAATACAGACGTGACCGGGCGTAACGGCTTCTCCGATTCTTTTTCCTGTGCCGATACGCATAAAGGAGAAAATATCGAAAAAGTAATACCCATTAAAATGGCACGTAAAATCGCCTTACATTTCGTCATAATTAAAACAAAGTCATTTGTCCCGAAGCACTATCTTCCGGTTTATCGACATTACTATCCCTAAGAGTATCCGTTTCGACACTACTGTCATCTTCGACGACAGAATCGTCTTCTTGCCTCAACGGTTCCAATTCGTTAATGGTCGCGACAGAAAAAGTCGTAAGCCGTTTCCCCTTCGCTTTAAAACCTTTCACTGCGATAAATTCGGCGGCATCCACAACCATAGGTTCCCGGAAAGAGTCCCCCTCTCCGAATGCGACTTCAATACGGGGATAAGCCGTATCGGTAATCAACAACAAACGGGAATCTGGATTATCTCCCAAGAAACTTTGTTTACGGCTACCCGCTTCAAAAACAAATCGTTTCAAATAGGGATAACCTTGCGCCGCATCATACAAAGCTACTGTCCAAACTTTATCGGGATCAAATTTCTCTATCCGTAAAATATTGGGGTCATAATGATTCGTGGCATCCGATGTCGTCGTGCAAAACTCACCATTCTCCAAAACGACAAGCACTTGATCGTCTCCATGAAATTCGCCCAAATATTCTCCTCGTCCGTCATAATTCAAGCGGAGAACATCTCGATCGAACCAAACCTTGCGTCCGCCCAATGTAGATCCGCCCCGTTCCTTCAAAGAAATACGATGAATCTCATTTTTAGTAAGAATATTTCCCATAGATTGACGGCCCTTAATGGCTATTTCACTGAAATCGCGGTCGACAAACAGAGTTTTCATGCGAGGCTTCGGGACAAAAGTTACCCGCAAAACCTCGGCTTCTCCATTGGGATTCGCTGTAAACCAAACGACCCTCGATCCCGGTTTACCCTGAGTAAGATCATATTCCTTATCCCGAGTCACACCGGTCACAGCAAAACGTTTCATATAATGCAATCCGGCCTTTCCGTCCCGATAAACCACATTGTATATCGTACGTTTATCATTCTTCTTAAATACGGCAATATGTAAAAGATTTTTCCCTACGAACATTTTCTCACTCACCTTCACTACCTTATATTTTCCATCTCGGTAGAAAAGAATAATGTCGTCTATATCGGAGCAGTTACAAACGAACTCGTCTTTCTTCAACGATGTACCGATGAACCCCTCTTCTTTATTGATATAGAGTTTTTCATTCGCCTCGACCACTTTGGTAGCCTCGATGGTATCGAAACTACGAACCTCTGTCAATCGGGGATAACGGCTGCCGTATTTTTCTTTCAAAGAGTCGTACCACTTGATTGTATAATCGACCAAATGGTCTATATCATAATCGATTTGAGCGATTTGCTCTTTTTTAGCAGCGATCAACTCATCGGCCTTCTCTGAATTAAATTTAAGGATACGAGCCATCTTTATTTCCATCAACTTCAATATATCGTCGGAAGTCACCTCCCGGATAAAAGAAGGCTTGAACGGTTCCAAACGCTTGTCTACATGCGCGATAGCCTCGTCCATAGAACGGCTTTCCTCAAATTCCTTATCCTTATAAATGCGTTTCTCTATAAATATTTTTTCTAATGATGCAAAATGCAAAATCTCTTGCGCTTCACCCTTCTGTATAAGTAGTTCCTTATGCAGCAATTCTTTCGTGTTTTCGACACTGATACGCAACAAATCGCTCACAGTCATGAAGTGAGGTTTATCCTCATTGATGACACAACAGTTGGGTGAAATGCTCACTTCACAATCGGTAAAGGCATACAAAGCATCAATAGCCTTATCGGAAGAAGTGCCCGGTATGAGATGAACCAATATCTCGGCATGCTGGGCTGTATTATCATCGACCTTTCGTATTTTTATCTTTCCCTTGTCCTGGGCTTTAAGAATAGATTCTATCAGTGTCGATGTCGTCTTGCCATAAGGAATTTCTACGATAGAAAGCGTACGATTATCGATCTTCTCGATTTTAGCGCGTACTTTCACGCTGCCGCCTCGTTCCCCATCGTTATATTTAGAAACATCTATAAATCCACCTGTCTGAAAATCGGGGTACAAATGAAACTCCTCGCCCCGCAGATAAGCCACAGCCGCTTGTAATATCTCATTAAAATTATGAGGTAATATCTTCGAAGCCAACCCCACAGCGATACCCTCGACGCCCTGTGCCAACAACAAAGGGAATTTGACAGGAAGAGTCACCGGCTCTTTTTTACGACCGTCATAAGACAACTTCCATTCGGTAGTCTTCGGATTAAATACGACATCTAAGGCAAACTTGGATAAGCGAGCTTCTATATAACGAGGAGCAGCGGCAGAATCGCCCGTAAGTATATTTCCCCAATTTCCCTGACACTCTATCAACAAATCCTTTTGGCCTAACTGCACCAATGCATCACCTATGGAAGCATCGCCATGAGGGTGGAACTGCATAGTATGTCCCACGACATTGGCGACCTTGTTGAAACGCCCGTCATCGAGCAATTTCATCGCATGAAGAATACGCCTTTGTACCGGTTTCAGACCATCGGCCAAATGAGGAACCGCCCGTTCAAGTATCACATAAGAAGCATAATCGAGAAACCAGTTCTGAAACATTCCCGAAAGTTGGAATTTAATATCCGGCTTATCCGATACGGGTACTTTGTAAGCCGAATGAGACTCCGCTGAAACTCCGGATTCAGCGGAACGATCTTGGGGCATATCTTCTTGCGGTGTCGTTATTTCGTCGCTCATAGAGTGTATTTGGATTTATAAACGGGAAAAGCACACACAAAAGTGTGACTCTTTTTAATTTTTAAATACTCGTGTAACTACATTCCCCTGCAAAAATACAAATTTAATCGAAAAAAATCATTTACTTTGTGCTCTAAAATCGTCTGATTTAAGAAAGTAATCGGCTCGAAAATAATAAAGGTAAAAACAAGATAGCAACATAACATACAAAAGAAATGGCACAGGAAGACGTTTTTAAGAAATTGGTATCCCATTGCAAAGAATATGGATTTGTATTCCCTTCAAGTGAAATATACGATGGATTGGCTGCCGTATATGACTATGGACAAATGGGTGTCGAATTGAAAAACAACATAAAAAAATATTGGTGGGACAGTATGGTCCTACTGCACGAAAACATCGTGGGTATCGACTCCGCCATCTTTATGCATCCGACTATTTGGAAAGCATCCGGGCACGTAGATGCATTCAACGATCCGTTAATCGACAACAAAGATTCTAAAAAACGTTACCGAGCAGACGTGCTTATCGAAGATTGTATCGCCAAAATGGACGAAAAAATCGAGAAGGAGGTCGAGAAAGCCGCAAAACGATTCGGAGATTCTTTCGATGAAAAACTTTTCAGAGAGACCAATCCAAGAGTTTTGGAACACAAAGCCAAACGAGATGAGCTGCACGCTCGTTATGCCCAAGCAATGAACGATGTAGATTTGAACGAATTGCGTCAAATCATACTCGATTACGAAATAGTTTGCCCCATTAGCGGGACCAAAAACTGGACCGATGTACGTCAATTCAATCTGATGTTCTCGACCGAAATGGGCTCTACCGCAGATGGTTCGATGAAAGTCTATTTACGTCCCGAAACAGCACAAGGAATCTTCGTGAACTTCCTGAATGTTCAAAAGACCGGTCGCATGCGTATTCCGTTCGGAATCGCCCAAATCGGGAAAGCGTTCCGTAACGAAATCGTAGCTCGTCAGTTTATTTTCCGCATGCGGGAATTCGAACAAATGGAAATGCAATTTTTCGTACGTCCGGGAGAGGAATTAAAATGGTTCGCCAAATGGAAAGAAACCCGTCTGAAATGGCATAAGGCTTTGGGATTGGGAGACCAAAAATACAGATTCCACGATCATGAAAAATTAGCGCACTATGCCAATGCCGCTACCGATATAGAATTTGAAATGCCTTTCGGGTTCAAGGAAGTGGAAGGTATCCATTCAAGAACAAATTTCGACTTAGGCAATCACGAAAAATTCTCCGGAAAAAAAATACAATACTTCGATCCGGAGTTAGGAGAATCCTATACACCGTACGTTATAGAAACCTCTATCGGTGTAGATCGCATGTTCCTGAGTATTATGGCTGCCGCTTATTGTGAAGAGACACTGGAAGGAGGAGATAGTCGCGTAGTGTTGCGATTACCGGCAGCGCTCGCCCCTGTAAAAGTTGCAGTAATGCCTTTGGTTCGCAAAGACGGCCTACCCGAAAAGGCACGTGAAATTATCGACAATTTGCGTTTCGATTTCAAATGTCAATACGACGAAAAGGATTCTATCGGGAAACGTTATCGCCGTCAAGATGCCATCGGCACACCGTTCTGTGTAACGGTAGACCATCAGACTCTCGAAGACAATACGGTCACCATACGTTTCCGAGACTCGATGGAACAGCAACGGGTGGCCATAGACCAGCTCCAAAATATAATTGGAGAACAGGTTAGCCTGAAAACATTATTAAAGAAAATTGTAGAATAAATTATTCCTATCCAAATATGAAATACTTCGTTCGAGCCATTTTAGCAACGATCATAGCGGCACTACTTTCTTCATGCAGTTACAACAGCATGGTCGAAGCCGATGAGAACATAAACGCCCAATGGGCAAAAGTAGAGAATCAATATCAACGTCGCGCCGATTTGGTTCCCAATTTGGTCAATACGGTTAAAGGATATGCAGCGCACGAAAGCGAAACGCTCGAAGCTGTAATCGCAGCCCGATCGAAAGCGACCCAAATTACCGTAGATCCGGCGAACTTGACAGAAGAGAATTTACAAAAATACCAAGAAGCACAGGGAGAATTGTCGAGTGCTTTGGGAAAATTGTTGGCAATCACCGAGAACTATCCCGATTTGAAGGCCAACCAAAATTTCTTGGAATTACAAGCTCAGCTCGAAGGAACTGAAAACCGCATTGCGACAGAACGCTCTCGCTACACGGACGCAGTGAATGCCTATAACAAAAAAATCCGTAAATTCCCTGCTTTGATTACGGCAAAGATTTTCGGATTCGACGCAAAACCTCAATTCAAAGCCGAAGCGAGTGCTACGCAAGCTCCCACCGTGGAATTTTAATGAATAGCAATATACAATGAAAAAGTTACCTATTTTTTTACTTATCTGCCTTTTGATAGGCATTGTCGCCTGCAAGGAGACAGAAGACTATTGGACGCAGTACGAGCAATGGCGAGAGACCAACGAATCATGGTTCATCGAACAACTTGGAGCCAAAGATGAAAAAGGAAATCCCATTTACACCAAAGTAGTCCCAAGCTGGGACCACAGTATTTATGTATTGATGAAATACTACAACGATACGAGCCTCAACCGAGATGCCCAATCGCCTTACCAAACCAGTACGGTAGATGTGATATACAAGGGTATGTTGTATGACGGAACTCCTTTCGATTCTTCTTATCTGAGAACCGACAGTATTTATCGTACACAGGTAAAACAAAACATCAAAGGTTGGATCATAGCTCTCGAACAAATGAAGGTGGGAGACAGTTGCCGTGTGATTATTCCTCAAACATTAGGATACGGAGCTCAATATATGTCGTCTCTGATCCCTACACGACTTTGGTATTCGACATGAAATTAGTCGATATTCCCGGGTTAGATAAACCGGTGACCGAATAAAAGCATTCTCTTTCCTATTATTATAAATGAGACGGCTGTTAAAAAAACAGCCGTCTCATTTTACAATATGGTTCAAGATAAAAAATCGAGGCCACTTTTCCTCTGCTCTCTTTTCACTATCTTTGTAGAATATAGGATACGGTTCGGCAGAGTCAAGTCGGAAATGTAAATTCCGCTTGCCATTGCACTCACCTTTCACTATATTTGAGTTGAAGCTCGAAGATACTTTCGCTCGGCTGAATAAAATTAAAGCGAGCTTTGTTTTGCTCCGCTCTCGCTTATTCGTATATTTGTAGAACATAGGAGCAGTTCGGTAGAGCCAAGCCGGAAATGTAAATTTCGCTTGCCTTTGCACTCACCTTTCACTATATTTGAGTTGAAGCTCGAAGATACTTTCGCTCGGCTGAATAAAATTAAAGCGAGCTTTGTTTTGCTCCGCTCTCGCTTATTCGTATATTTGTAGAACATAGGAGCAGTTCGGTAGAGCCAAGCCGGAAATGTAAATTTCGCTTGCCTTTGCACTCACCTTTCGCTATATTTGTATGTAAATATGAAAATAAGCTGCACATCGCCAGAATTTCTTTTCTCGAATTGCACTATTTTTGTAAAGCAAATGTAACACAAAGGAAACATGAATGACGTTTCTTTGTTTCAATAAATAGGAATCTTCATACTTTTAAAAATCTACGAAAATGATATACATCGAAAAAGAACTCGACGATCTGAAAAAAGAAGTCCTCGAAATGTGGGACTTGGTTAATTCTCAGCTGAACCGTGCAGGAGAAGCCCTTTTGTCTATGGACAAAGAGCTGGCGCACGAGGTAACCTACCGGGAAAAAAGAGTGAACGCATTCGAGCTGAAAATAGACAGCGATTGCGAAGACATCATCGGATTATACAATCCCGTAGCTTTGGATTTGCGCTTTACATTGGCCATGATGAAGACAAGCAATAACCTCGAACGCATAGCCGACTTTTGCGATGGAATAGCCCGATTCGTTATCGACTATCCCGAAGTAAACATTGAATCGGAATTGTTCGAAAAAACGGGTATTAAAGAAATGCTCGACATTGTCAAAGCCATGATGTTGCAAGCCGAAAATGCTCTTATCGAAGAAAAATCGTCCGAAGCGATAGCCGTCTTCAACAAAGACAACCGGGTGGACGAACTGAATCACGCAGCAGTCCCCATCATCGCCGAATATTTACAACAGTTCCCCGAAAGAGCCATAGAGTGCCTTAATCTCATCAGCATTATCCGACGACTCGAACGCATTGGCGACCACTGCAACAATATAGCCGAAGAAATCGTATTTTACTTGGACGCAAAAATATTGAAGCACGCCGGAAAACGTTCTTAATCACATTACGGGAAGGAGAAAGGTCTGACAAAATAAAATGTTTTTATCATCTTTTACAGTAAAAAAGCGGGTTACTGTCAGAAGAAAATAATATCTTTGTTTAGGTAAAAACAGAGACGTAATTTTTTGTTAGCCGACAAGGTAATGACAGCCGTTTCTTTTACCAGAAGCCACAAGAAACTTCGAGTACATAATTAAAAAGATGAAACATTTTATCATAGCTATCATACTTTTCTTCGGTATCTCCTCCATGCATATCTATTCTGCTGAGACAGCCACAGTAGAAATTCCCGATATGGAGAAAATAGAAAATGCCGTCCGAGATAGCCGCTCGCCCTATTATTATCCCGACCTAATGAAAAAATACCTCGGCAACGACACGACAATGACGTTGCAGGATTTCAGACATTTATACTTGGGATATGCCAGCCAAGAAGATTATAATCCTTATCGCACAGTCGAGATTCCCGAAAGGATAGAAAAACTTTATGCTCAGACCGTTCATACCGAATCGGAATGTGATTCGCTTATCAAATACGCGCGAATCGCCTTATCCGATATACCTTTCGATTTACGACAAATAAATTTCTTGATCTACGGACTTCGACAAAAAGGAGAGACAGAAGAAGCCAACCTATGGGAATACCGGCTGAAAGGTATCATACAAGCCATACTTTCGACCGGCGACGGAAAAGCGCCCGAAACAGCTTGGTTTGTCATTTATCCTGCCGACGAATATAATATCGTAAATCGACAAGGATTTACCGCTACGGAATTTACATTCGTCGAGCCTTATTTCGATTACATATCGATAGAGAAGAACCCTCTTAAAATCGAAGGGTTCTATTTCAATGTAAAAAAACTGCTCAAAGAATACAACCGTAAATTCTACGAGCGTTAATCTAACCCTATTCGAATTATACTAATCATTTAATCATATAAAACCATTATGGAAATAAAACCCGGTAAATTTGTAGTTCTGACCTACGACCTGTACGCAGGCGCAGGCGAACCGGAAGAAACATTAATGATGCGCGCTACCGACGAAATGCCCGACCAATTCGTGTTCGGAGTGGACCAAAATATTCTTCCTTCCATGTTAAAACGGCTCGAAGGATTAAAACAAGGCGACAAATTCGATTTTGTACTTTCTTGTGAAGAGGCCTTCGGAGAACGCAACGAAGAACACGTCATGGAGTTAGACAAGGAGATTTTCATGGTAGACGGAAAATTTGACGACCAAACCGTATTCGAAGGAAATACCGTGCCGATGATGACATCGGAGGGCTACCGTATAAACGGTTCCGTACTAAAAGTTACAAACGACAAAGTTTTGATGGACTTCAATCACCCGTTAGCCGGTGAAAATCTGCATTACGTAGGTATGGTCAAGCTCGTACGCGATGCCACGGAAGAGGAACTTCACCCCCGCCATAGTTGCGGTTGTGGTTGCGGTCACGATCATGGCAGTTGCGGTGACGGCTGTGGAGATTGCTGCGACGGTTGTCATTAAATAAAAACAAACAGACACATAAGAGCGAGGGCGGGTGCATGGCTGCGACCCGCCCTCATCGTTTCCTACTAATAAGCTAATATCCGATTATCAACATAACCCCGACAGCGATTATCACAGAAAACAGGAGATAAAGGACCGAAGCCCACAGTGTGCGCCCCAACGTTTTCCAAAACTTATCGGGGAAAAACGAATATGCCGCCCAATAAGTGGGGAGCAAGCAAAGAACCATCGAAGTCCACCCATACACCGTATAATACGAGGCGTCCAACACCCACCCGATAGGCATTAACACCAACGAAAGCAAAATATACAACACCGACAGGTAACAACAACCCAGCAGATACTCTACCCAATTGTACCGCGCAGCACCGGCCTTGCGGAAGGCAATCTTGACAGCCAACACCATGAACGGAACCGTGACGATAGTGAGTAAAGTATAGTGCTCGACAATCCAATTGTGAGTAGCCGATCCCTCGATAGTCGAAATAGTCCCGGCCCCACCCTCGATATGTCCGAAGAAAAGAAGGATTACACACCATACCGCCAGTAACGGGATAGGAGCCATATAACCTTTGCGACGTCCGGCGAAGTAATCACTTATTAGCCGGTCGGGGTGGACGACCAACGTACGCGTTGTCTTAACAAAGGTATTGTCGACATGAAAAATACCATGCAGAATATTGTCCCACACACTCTTCCAAGTCAATCGCTCCACCGTGGATTTTTGACCGCAATGGTTACAAAAGTTACCTTCAAATTCGGTTCCGCAATTTTTGCAAATCATCTCCTTCTCGTCATTAAAAATCGGGAGACAAAGATACATCGTCACACACTTCTCGCCAACAAACAACAGCCCGAATTTTCAAAAATAGTTCGTCGGGCGGTGTGGCCTGCGGTTACAAGCCAACCGGATATCGCTCTTCACGGCCGACATCGCCCCCTTGTATTGCAACTGACGGCGAACGCTCTCCTCGGGTTGTTTCGTAGCGAACCATTGATTCAAAACATGATGTACTATCGCCCGTTCGAGCTGATGACAAATTGATTCATCGAGCGCCAACGGGCGTTGCCGAGACAAAAGAACGGCAAAAACAAGTGCTGTTTCGGTGGAAACAGACTCATCGGATAAATAGGCAGACAAAGCCCGCATCATTTCGTCCCGGGCATCGGCAAGCCAACGGGAAAGAAATGGTTTATCGTCTTCGGAAAAAATTATAGAACGGCTCCACCCCGACTTCAAATCAGACTGTCCCACTAAACTTTTTGCCACATAGGAACTTTCGGCAATCAACTCACGCAATATCTGTTCTTCTGAGAATGAAAATACGACTGTTTCAAACTCAAACGGATTTTCTACATTTCTTATCTTTTTCATTTCCTTCTTATGATATAAAAAAACAATATGACAATAAAAATCATTAGGACACACCCCGACACTCTATGAGTGTCCATTTCCTTTGAACTACGATGGTTTTGTTCCTTCTCCGAACGAGATTGTAAGGCAGCTGTCTCGTTTAACGAATCAGAAACGGCAGTCTCGTTCCGAGCGACAACTTTTTTCGATTGTTTCAAACGAGTAATCGAAATGGAAGGATTGACAGTTTCGTCCCGTACGGAATCGAACACATCGACATGTGTCCATTCCCATTCGGTAAGCCCCGACCATTCATTCCGACACAGCGAATCAATGACGACATGTAAATCGCGATCAATAGAATGCACGCGATTTTCCCGAGCCTCACCGATTGTCTGACGAGACGTATGACAAGCCCAAACAAAAACCGGAAAAACAATACACAAAATATAAGGAAACCTTTTCACGATACACCTCCTTTTTGCATACGGTAAATTGTCAACAGAGCCGACCGCTCGGACAAATAAAAACGAGGAGCTCGTTTTTCAGCCAATATCGTACAAAGCGCATCGTTAAACGGGACTTGGGGACGTCGCCTCAAATAGCTCGCCAACATATTGGCCAAATCGTTGTACATCTCTGTTCTTGTCGATGACACACATCGAGGTGAATAGCCTTTGAAAATTCGTTTCACATTCCGCCTCGCCTCCTCATAACTGATATAGAAACGAGGAGCTATGGAATAAACCACACGCCTGACAATCTGCTCCCGGGGAACATTCACGGCCATTTTTCCCAATGATTTGAGGGCTTCGTTGTATGCCCTAAACAAATCTCGGTCTCTTTCTTCCTTGTAATATAGCTCCATATAATTCTTATTACAAGAAGAGATACAAAAACATAGCTTTCTCAAAAGCCTCTACGAAACGGGTAACACAAATATATATCCAAATTGGTATAAATACAAATATTTATGGTTATTTTACCACAATATTATATTTTTTTATTTTTTCAGATGTTAATTTAGAGACGAGATGGAGTAGAAAATATGTATTTTTGAGGTGATAAACCAAATAATAAAATGAATTTCAGAACGGCCATAAATTTTCCCGGTAATCTCGGATATATCGACCATCGGCAACAAATTTTGTTGCTGGGGTCGTGCTTTGCCGAAAACATAGGCTTATGGCTGCAACAGCGTAAATTCAATGTCGATATAAATCCATTCGGCACATTATACAATCCCCTTTCCATTGCCCAAAGCTGGGAACGAATCGTCGAGGGAAAAGCGATTATTGAAAACGAACTTTTCGCTTTCAATAATCTATGGCACAGTTACGATCACCATTCCCGATTCTCGGGGTGCGACAAAAAGGCCACGTTATCGCTCATGAACCGCCGAATCGAAAAGGCTCACCGCCAAGTGCCGAATATCGACCGAATAATCATCACATGGGGAACCGCTTATGTATTCCGATTAAAAGAGACGGGTAAAGTTGTCGCCAACTGCCACAAACAACCGGCCTCGATATTCGACCGAGTGCTGTTATCGGTCGATGAAATAGTTTCCCGATGGAGAGACATCACAAAACACATCGAAAACAATCTACCTCAATGTCGTATATTGTTCACCGTGAGCCCCATACGTCACCTTAGCGACGGAGCACACGGCAACCAAATAAGCAAATCGACGCTGCTACTGGCGATAAACCGATTACAACAAGAGTTCGGGATTTGCGATTACTTTCCTTCTTATGAAATCATGATGGACGATCTGAGGGATTATCGTTTCTACGATACCGACATGACGCACCCCTCGAAATCGGCGATCGCTTATATAACCGAAATATTGGAGGAAGCATACCTTTCTCCCGAAAGCAAAGAAATAGCCTCTCAATGGTACAAGATACAAAGAGCTTTGGAACATCGTCCCCTGATGCCCGATAAAGACGAGTACACTATTTTTTTACAACATACGCTCGACAAGGTCATGAGATTTCAACAAATGTATCCTTACATAAATGTATCGAACGAAATTACAGAATTAAACACAAGAATCAGTCAAATATGAATTACACGATTACCGAAATAGCAACTATCGTCAAGGCACAGAAAAGAGCCTACAAAGACTATACTATCACGGCTCTATTAACCGACAGCCGTTCTCTCACGTTTCCAGAGGAGACTTTGTTTTTCGCTTTGGTTACCGAACGAAACGACGGTCACCGTTACATCAAAGATCTCTACCGAAAAGGAGTACGAAACTTCGTGGTGGAACATCGGGTAGCCGATGAAGAGCTTATGCCCGAAGCAAATTTCATCATCGTAAAAAACACATTAGATGCCTTGCAACAATTAGCTGCGACACATCGAAAAAAATTCGATATACCGGTAATCGGCGTTACGGGAAGCAATGGAAAGACCACAGTCAAAGAGTGGCTTTATCAACTTCTCCAACCAGACTACAATACGGTGCGCTCTCCCCGCAGTTACAACTCTCAAATAGGAGTCCCGTTATCGGTATGGCAAATCGGGTCGAAAACCGAGATGGCTATTTTTGAAGCCGGAATTTCTCAACCCGATGAAATGATTCATTTGGAAGAAATCATCAAACCGACGCTCGGTTTGATAACCAATATCGGAGAAGCCCACCAAGAGGGATTCCAAACCATACAGCAGAAATGCATCGAAAAACTCACTTTATTGAAAGCCTGTGATTGCATTATTTACGATGGAGACAACGAACTTATCTGCGAATGCGTGGAGAAACTCTGCTTCGGGTGTCGAGAAATTGCTTGGTCCAGAAAAGACCGGGACAAACCGCTGTACATCTCCAAAATAATCAAAGGCAACGATTCTACAAAAATAGAATATACTTACTTGCAATACCACAGTTATATTACTATCCCATTCGTAGAAGATGCTTCCATCGAAAATGCGATTCATTGTCTGGCAGTCATGCTTTACTACAACCGACCGCCCGAAGCGATAACTGACCGCATGAAGCGTTTGACTCCGGTAGCCATGCGTATGGAAGTCAAAGAAGGGATAAACAACTGCCTAATTATAAACGACAGCTATAACTCGGATATCAATTCACTCACCATAGCCCTCGACTTTCAAAATCGAAGGGCGGCAGCCAAAGGTATGCGCCGCACGCTTATACTGTCGGACATTTACCAGACGGGGCTACCCCCGGCCAGCCTATACCGGAAAGTCGCCGATATCATATTGCACAAAGGAATAGAACGCCTCATCGGGATAGGCCCGGTAATCTCGGATAACGCTTACCTTTTCAATCTCGAAAAAGAATTTTATCCGACGACCGAAAGTTTCCTTGCACAACTTGACCCGGCCGACTTTCATAATGAACTGATTCTAATCAAAGGTGCGCGAGAATTTCATTTCGAGCTCATCTCCGAAACCTTAGAACTGAAACAGCATGAAACCATACTGGAAATAAATCTCGACGCCATCGTCCACAATTATAACCTATTCAAATCGAAATTACGTCCCGAAACAAAAATCATCTGTATGGTAAAGGCTTTCGGCTACGGAGCCGGTTCTTATGAATTAGCAAAAACCTTACAGGACAGAGGAGCCGATTTCCTTGCAGTAGCCGTTGCCGACGAAGGAGCCGAATTGCGGAAAGCGGGAATAACCATGCCCATCTTGGTGATGAATCCCGAAATGAGCAGTTTCAGAACACTGTTCAGCTATTACCTCGAACCCGAAATATATAGTTTCGAACTGCTGAGAGCGATTATCGCAGAAGGGGAAAAATTAGGTTTAGCGGGCTATCCTGTGCACATAAAAATAGATTCAGGCATGCATCGGCTCGGATTCGAAGAAAAGGATATGGAACAAGTCGTGGAAATTCTCAACGACCAAACCGTCGTCATCGCCCGTTCGGTCTTTTCTCATTTCGCAGGAAGCGACGAAAAAAGATTCGACGATTATTCTCATCGTCAAATCGAAACATTCTCCCGTTGTGCCGACTACCTACAACAACACTCCAAGCATAAAATACTGCGACACATACTAAACACGGCGGGAATATTACGCTTCCCCGAATACCAAATGGATATGGTAAGGCTGGGTATAGGATTATACGGAGTCTCCCCTATCGACACACCTTGCGGGCTGGAAACAGTCAGCACATTGAAAACAACTATCCTTCAAATCAAGACACTGTCTGCCGGAGAAACCATAGGGTACGGAAGAAAAGGTGTATTATCTCGCGATTCCCGCATAGCGGCAATTCCCATAGGATATGCCGACGGACTCGACCGCCATCTGGGAAATGGAAAAGGGTGTGTCGTTGTAAACAGAAAACGAGCTGCCATCGTAGGTAATATTTGTATGGACGTATGCATGATCGATGTAACCGATATAGATTGTAAACCGGGTGACCGAGTTGAAATATTCGGAGAACAACTGCCCGTCACCGAAATCGCAGAAAAACTCGATACAATCCCTTATGAAATTCTCACTTCGGTTTCTACCCGGGTGAAGCGAATCTATTACAGAGAATAAATACAGGCGTCTTAGGAAATTATTATACATTCCTTTTTTACAAAATTCCAATCGTTCAAAAAAACAATTTTTCTTTTGCCGATTCAAAAAAATAGAGGCCCTTCGGGGCCTCTATAAACTGAGATAATACTCTCTCATTTTTTAATTTCAATTTCTTCTTTCAGGTCAATTTCATTTCTCTCGGCATCATAAAATTTATATTCGAGATAAGCGAGAGACTGATTAGGAATTACTTTCAGCTGAAAAGTGTATTTACAACGCCACTTCATCTTCAAAGAAAATACACCTTGATTGACATATGCAGCTACAAAAGGATGTACGTGTAATGTGAATTTCTTTATTTTCAACTTATACACCAGATAATGAATCTTCGACTCCAACAGATCGGTAAAAAGTAAGGAAGGAGGAATAGTACCTTTACCATGACAAGTCGGGCAATCTTCACTGGTAATAATATCGAGTGCCGGCCGCACCCGCTGGCGGGTAATCTGCATCAATCCGAATTTACTCAACGGCAAAATATTGTGCCTTGCCCTATCATTAGCCATCAGCTCACGCATGCGGTCATATAGTTTCTGACGGTTCTCGGCTTCGTCCATATCGATGAAATCGATCACGATAATACCGCCCATATCGCGCAACCTCAGTTGCCGTGCTATTTCTTCGGCGGCATTCATATTTACATCAAGGGCATTGCTCTCCTGATCGGAAGAAGCCTTCGAACGATTTCCGCTATTTACATCGATAACATGCAGAGCCTCTGTATGTTCGATAATGACATACGCTCCACTTTTAAAAGAAACGGTTTTTCCTAATGAAGATTTTATTTGCTTGGTAATAGCGAAATTATCAAAAATAGGCAACTCCCCATCGTAAAGTTTAACTATATCTTTTCGATCGGGAGAAATAAGACTCACATAGTTGTATATTTGGTTATATGTCTCCTTATCGTTTACATAAATATTTTCGAAAGAAGGGCTAAATATATCACGCAGTATCCCTACGGTTCTACCCGTTTCCTCATAAACGAGCGACGGAAGCTGAGCCTTTTGCAACTTCACTAACATATCTTCCCAACACCTTACCAACGTTTTAAGTTCGTTATTCAACTCTGCGACCCGTTTCCCTTCGGCAACAGTTCTGACAATCACACCGAAATTGCGGGGTTTAATACTTTGTATGAGCTGCCTAAGGCGCAATTTTTCCTCGTTCGATTTAATCTTTTGCGATACAGATACTTTATCTGAAAAAGGGATTAACACTAAAAAACGACCGGCAAAAGAAATCTCTGCCGTAAGGCGAGGTCCCTTAGACGAAATAGGTTCCTTAGCAATTTGAACCAACACTTCTTGACCCACCTTCAAAGCATCGTTAATCGTACCGTCCTTTTCAATATCGGGCAATAAATCAAATTTAGAAAGAGACAACACTCGTTTGCGATCGGCAAGCGACTGTTTAAGAAACTTTGCACTCGAATTATATTGTGTACCTAAATCGAGATAGTGCAGGAAAGCATCCTTTTCGTAACCTACATCAACAAATGCAGCATTAAGTCCCGGCATCAGCTTTTTGACCCTTCCCAAATAGATATCGCCCACAGAAAACGATATGTTCCGAGCCTCTTTCTGAAGCTCCACCAATCGATTATTCTCGAGCAATGCAATAGAAATCTCTTTGGGTTGTACGTCTACTACAAGTTCGCTGGACATAAATTGTTATTTAGATTACTGATATTCAAGCAGCATGTCGGCCTTCTTAAAAAGAACAGGCATCCTGCCAAAAGAGTTTTTAATACTAACCATTTGTTATACAAAATGGTTTCGATAAAGCAGAAAGAACAAATCTAATGACTAAATCGCATTAAATTTGTTCTTCGTGTTCTGTCATTCATTGAGCCGACAGACATTATTTCTTCTTATGTCTGTTTTTTCTCAATCTTTTTTTGCGTTTGTGAGTAGCCATCTTATGGCCTTTTCTTTTTTTTCCACTCGGCATAACGGTATGCTTTTAAAGATTAATACTTATATTTATTGATTTTCTTATTTTACTTCACCCATAAAAGTTTTTGCAGGCTTAAATGCCGGAATGTTGTGGGCCGGAATTATTATCGTAGTATTTTTGGAAATATTGCGAGCCGTTTTCTGTGCTCTTTTCTTTACGATGAAACTACCAAAACCTCTCAGGTACACATTTTCACCTTTTGCCAAAGAGCCCTTTACACTCTCCATAAATTTTTCAACGGTTTCAAGAACAACAGCTTTTTCTATTCCTGTGTTTTTAGAAATTTCGTTTACAATGTCAGCCTTAGTCATTTTGCTATAAATTATAATATTTACGAATAATATTGTTTTTAATTTTTTGGACTGCAAATATATAGCTTTTTACCCATCTAAAAAAGCAAAAACACTTTTTTTTCTCAAATTAAAAGCCTCAATCCATACTGTTTTGCGAGTGCAAATATCGTACTTATTTTTTACTTTTCAGCAACTTATATTATTTTATTCTTATAGGAATGTTCCACTCACCGGTTTAAGACAGCAAGTAAAACCATTTACTCGATCGTTACATCTTAACGAATCTGAAAATAAACCACCTAAATAAAATAAAAAAAAGACTCTTATATAAACAAATTTGTAACATTCCGATTTATTTTCGTATATTCGCCCTTGTAAATCTCTATTCTCACATGGAAATTATAATTATAGTACTTCTTATTTTATGTAACGGAGTACTTTCTATGTCTGAAATTGCACTGGTTTCAGCACGAAAAGTCAAATTAGAAAATAGTGCGAAAAAAGGTAGCAAAGCGGCATTATCAGCCTTAAAACTATCACAAGACCCCGACCGATTTCTTTCAACCGTACAGATAGGTATTACCCTCATCGGAATTTTAACGGGTCTTTACTCTGGCGAAGCCTTAGCCCAAAGCCTTGCAAAACTATTAGCTAAAAGTTCTTTATTAGCTCCTTATGCAGTAGGTTTGGCACAAGCCATCATTGTTATTATAGTTACATATTTAACCCTTATTATCGGCGAATTGGTTCCCAAACGTATCGGTATGATAGCCTCGGAGCGAGTTGCAAAGATAGTATCGAGACCTATGTCGTGGTTATCGTATATCGCATCGCCTTTCGTGTGGATACTCACCAAAAGTACAGCCGGGGTATGCCGTTTCTTAGGGCTTTCATCTCAAAAAGAAGGAATCACCGAAGACGAAATAAAAGCTATCGTTCGAGAAGGTACAGAGGGAGGGTGTGTACAGGAGGTGGAACAAGACATTGTAGAACGAGTTTTTAACTTGGGAGATCGCAATATATCCTCTATCATGACCCACCGGAGCGATTTAATTTGTCTCGATGTACAAGATGACAACACGACCCTGAAATCAAAGATTACCAGTGATCTTCATGCCGTATATCCGCTATGCGAAGACAGCCTCGATAACATTATCGGAATAGTTTCTTTAAAAGATTTATTCGGAAAGATCGATGATAAAAATTTCGATATCAGAGCCGTCGCCTCAACCCCTTATTTCTTGCCGGAAAATATGAGTGTATATACTGCGATGGAAAGGCTCCGCAATGAAAATCAACGCTATGGATTAGTAACCGACGAATTTGGGAGTATTGAAGGAATTGTGACGATAAGCGATATTTTGGGAGCTTTGGTCGGTTCTGTATCATCGGGGCCTTCGGCAGATATTATTATCCGGGAAGATGGCTCTTGTCTCATCGACGGACAATGCTCTTTCTATGATTTTCTGGACCACTACGACATGACGGATCGTTATCAAGAATACAATTACAATACTCTGAGCGGGCTTATCCTCGAATTATTACAGCACATTCCGACCGAAGGAGAAAAGATAGAATGGCTATGCTTCACTTTCGAAATCGTCGACATGGACGGAGCCCGCATCGATAAAGTTCTAGTTCAAAAAAATGAAACGGATAACATAACCTTGTAACATCGATCTCAATGACAAAGACCAAACTAAATATCGAATCTTGGAACCGGAAGGAACACTTCCGGTTCTTTTCTGCTTTTGACGATCCCTTTTTCGGAATAACTACAAACGTAGATTTTACTACCATATATCTCGAAGCCAAACATGATTCTCAATCTTTTTTCCTTTACTCGCTCCATCATATATTGACAAAAGCCAATGAAACAGACGAATTCAAATTAAGAATCGAGGGAGAGAATTCTGTCGTTAAATACGATACCATACACGTATCTCCGACAATAGGAAGAGAAGACGGAACATTCGGTTTTGCTTTTTTCGAATATATCCCCGATCGCAACGATTTCATTCAACAAGCAATTCAAGAGATAACAAGAGTAAAAAACAGTACAGGGTTATCCTTTTCGAAAAATACAGGAAGAGAAGACGTTATCAGATACTCTTCTATTCCGTGGTTCTCCTTCTCCGAAATGAAACACGCTGTTTCTTTCAAGAACGGAGACTCGGTTCCTCGCATATCGACAGGAAAACTCATCGACACAAATGGGAAAATGCTCCTTCCCATATCGATCTGTGCCCATCACGGACTCATGGACGGGAAACATGTAGCCCAATTCTTAAATAAATTATCCGAACCATAAAGAATTTCTGCTCCCCATAAGTCTTCCAATCCTGTCTTGTTATGACATAGATATACTATTTGTACCAATGGTAGAGACAAACGAAACAAGGTATATCCCCGATGAATTTGTTTTTACCCTCGTTTGTATTATCTTTGCACCCCTAAAAGATTTAGTATAAAACAGGAGAGGATAAATATCCTCCGTGTGCTTGAACACCACGTAAAAAACAAGAATTATGAATCGTTCTTTTTCCCTGCCCTTTTTAATCATGGGCGTTGTCTTTTGTGTCTGCCTCATCTGCTCGAATTTACTCGAAGTAAAGATGATTTCGTTAGGAGGCATTACTGCGACCGCAGGTCTCATCGTTTTCCCCATCTCTTACATTATCAACGATTGTATCGCAGAGGTTTGGGGGTATCGAAAAGCCCGACTCATTATTTGGCTCGGATTCCTGATGAACTTAATGGCTATCATCTTTATACAGATAGCGATTATATTACCATCGGCTCTATTTTGGGACGGACAGAAATCGTTCGAAACCGTATTTTCATCAACACCCCGCATCTTATTAGCAAGTTTCATAGCTTTCCTCGTAGGCTCCTTTTTGAACGCCTATGTCATGAGTAAAATGAAAATATCGAGCAAGGGTAAACACTTTTCATTACGAGCCATTACATCGACCGTAGTGGGCGAAAGTGCCGATTCGCTCTTGTTTTTTCCTATCGCATTCGGTGGAGTAGTCCCTGTAAACGAACTATTGATTCTCATTGTAACACAAGCCTGCCTTAAAACGGCCTATGAAATCGTCATATTGCCGGTAACGATAAGAGTCGTACGATTCGTAAAAAAGATAGACGGCAGCGATGTCTACGACCAGAAAGTTTCATACAACATATTCAAGATAAAAGAACTACAATAATCAACACGACTTATTATGAAATCAGAGACATCACAACTGACCCTGCTGGGACATAAGACCGTGTATAAACAGGATTATGCACCCGAGGTCTTGGAAACATTTATAAACAAACACCCGGAAAACGATTACTGGGTACGATTCAACTGCCCGGAGTTTACCAGTCTGTGCCCGATTACCGGACAACCCGATTTCGCTACCATACAAATCGACTATATTCCCGGAGAACATATGGTAGAAAGCAAGAGTCTGAAACTTTATTTATTCAGTTTCCGTAACCACGGAGCTTTTCATGAAGATTGCGTGAACATCATCATGAAAGACCTCGTTAAGCTCATGAATCCCAAATACATCGAAGTAACAGGTTTCTTCACGCCCCGCGGCGGTATCAGCATATATCCGTATTGTAATTACGGACAACCGGGTACAGAATACGAGCAAATGGCGAAACAGAGATTACAAAACCACCGTTAAACCGGCTCAGACTTCGGTGAACAACTTTCCTTGCCAAGTATCGCGTTCTTTCATTCGCTTCAACAAACGAGCCGTAAACTCATAGTTCTTTATCCCCCAATTCGGAGCGATAAGCAGTTCGGCCGGAGACTGAGAGACAAAACGTTCGATAGCGATGTGCGGAGACAATCGCTCGGCAAAATCGATTGCCAGATCGATATACTCATCGACATCGTACAAATGAAAATCATTCGGATTGCTTTTATATTCGGCAGCCATACGGGTATGGAGAATAAGCTGCAACTGATGCAACTTAATCGTGTCGAGCGGCAACCGGGACATCTTATCGGCATGAGATAAAATCATCTCCCGATTCTCTCCCGGCAATCCCAATATCATGTGAGCCCCCACTGCAATACCCATTTCAGCCGTACGACAAATAGCATCGACCGAAGCGGCAAAATCATGTCCCCGGTTAACCCTACGCAAAGTTTCGTCGCAAGTACTCTCCACGCCATACTCCACCAATACGAATGTATGTCGGGACAAATCCGCAAAATATTCCAACAGTCCGTCGGGCATACAATCGGGGCGAGTACCGACAATAATCCCCACGACACCGGGGTGAGACAACGCCTCCTCATATTTCTGCTTCAAAACGGCAAGCTCTCCATACGTGTTCGTATAAGCCTGAAAATAGGCCAAATAGTGCATTTCAGGATATTTACGGGCAAAAAAAGCTATCCCCTCTTCCAACTGGGAGGTGATACTCTTCCCCGTGTGGCAATAATCAGGACTGAACGTCTGATTGTTGCAATAAGTACAACCACCGACCCCAATACTCCCGTCCCGATTAGGGCAAGTAAACCCTGCATGTAACGATATTTTTTGGACTTTACAATCGAAATGGAGATTCAAAAAATCGGAAAAATCCCGATACCGTTTTTCTCCCGTCGCCATCAATGCCCGAATTGATTATAAAATTCGACTACTGCGATAATTCCTTTTTCATACATTTCGATCAGGAAATTTTCATTCGGCGAATGCGTAGCATCCGATTCTAATCCGAATCCCATTAAGACCGATTTCACACCCAAAACTTTTTCAAAAGTTGCTATAATAGGGATACTTCCTCCACGACGTACCGCCAATGGACGTTTTCCGAACGCCAGCTCATACCCCTTTTCCGCAGCCCGATAAGCCGGCAAATTGATAGGACATACATAGCTTTCACCCCCATGCATCGGGCTCACTTTCACCTTTACGCTGCGAGGAGCGACAGAGTATATGTAATCGATAAACATCTTGGATATTTCCTCATGATTCTGATGGGGAACCAACCGACAAGAAACTTTGGCATAGGCTTTTGACGGCAATACAGTTTTTGCACCTTCGCCCGTGTACCCGCCCCAAATACCGCAAATATCGAACGTAGGACGAATGGCGGTACGCTCCAAAGGTGAATAACCAACCTCTCCCGAAAGAGCCTCCACATCGATCGCCGCTTTATATTTTTCTTCATCATAAGGCACAGCTCCCAACATGGCTCGTTCTTGCGTCGAAACAGTTTCTACTTTGTCATAAAAATGCGGTAAAGTTATACGACCATTTTCATCTACGACACCGGCCAGCATTTTGCAAAGTTCGTTAATGGGATTAGCTACCGTTCCCCCGAAAATTCCCGAATGCAAATCCCGATTAGGACCCGTGACCTCTATCTCCCAATAGGCTAATCCTCGCAATCCGGTCGTGATAGACGGAGTATCCAAACCGACCATACTCGTGTCTGAGACCAGTATCACATCGCATTTCAACAAATCGAGATGTTCCTTACAAAAAGCCTCTACTCCGGGGGAACCGATTTCCTCGCCACCCTCTATCAAAAATTTCACATTACAGCGTAACAAACCCTCTTTGACCGCAATTTCAAAGGCTTTCAACTGGATAAACCCTTGCCCTTTGTCATCGTCGGCCCCCCGAGCCCACAGTTTCCCGTCTTTTACTACCGGCTCGAAAGGCTCGGTATGCCACAGTTCAAGCGGTTCGACAGGCATCACATCATAATGAGCATATACCAGTACCGTAGGGAAACTCCTATCAACTATCTTTTCGGCGAAAACCACAGGCGAGGCCGAGGTAGGCATCACTTCGGCTCTATCGGCTCCGGCTTCCAAAAGCAAATCCCTCCATCGTTCGGCACAAAGCTGCATATCCTTTCTATGTTCAGGCAACGCACTGATAGAAGGAATACGAAGCAACGAAAATAACTCGTTGAAAAAACGCTCTCTATGACTGTCTATATACTTTTTTGTATCCATATTTTTTAATTTATAATTTATGACTTTGTGCCAACAAATAATAATCGAGAATAACCATTGCTGCCATAGCTTCCACCACAGGTACGGCACGGGGCAATACGCAAGGGTCATGACGTCCTTTTGCCCTCAACACGGTCGGGTTTCCTTGCGAATCGACTGTCTCTATATCTTTCAATAAAGTAGCGACCGGCTTGAACGCGACTCTGAAATAAATATCTTCTCCATTGGAAATTCCACCTTGAATCCCACCCGAATGATTGGTTCTCGCTACGATTTTGCCCTGTTGAGTTTCGAATACATCATTCATTTGAGAACCTCTGTATCTCACCCCTCTAAAACCCATACCATATTCAAAGCCTTTTACAGCGTTTATGCTCAACATCGCACTACCCAATGCGGCATGCAGCTTGTCGAACACAGGCTCGCCCAACCCTGCCGGGACATGACGAACGACACAGGTAACAACACCTCCCACTGTATCGCCTTCTGACTTTACTTTTCCGATATATTCCTCCATTCGTTTTGCCATATCCGCATCGGGACAACGTACCGGATTTTTCTCTATCTCGTCGAAGTCATATCGATTATAATCGCCGGACAAAGACAATTCCCCCACCTGCGAAGTATACGCCCAGACTTCTATGCCCAGCCGAGTTAAAACAAGTTTTGCAAGAGCTCCGGCGACACAGCGAGCTATCGTCTCGCGAGCCGAAGAACGACCACCTCCCCGATGATCCCGTACCCCGTATTTCTGGGTGTATGTATAATCGGCATGCGAAGGGCGGAACACCTCCCGCAAATTATCATAATCCGATGAGTGTTGATTCTCATTATACACAAGAAAACCGATAGGCGTACCGGTTGTCTTCCCTTCGAAAATCCCGGAGAGGAATTCTACCCGATCGTTTTCTTTACGAGAGGTGACAATCGACGATTGCCCGGGACGACGCCTGTTTAACTCTCGCTGTATATACTCCATATCCACAGGAATACCGGCAGGCATACCGTCTACCACCCCACCGATCGCCCTACCATGAGACTCTCCGAATGAAGTAAGCGTAAAGAGATTTCCGAACGTGTTCATCTCGATTATTGTATTAGTTAATTAAACAAAGATAGTACAAACTAAAAGCAAAAACAATACTCGCATGAATTATACCGGTCATTCTATAACTTATAATACAAATATTTATCTTCCATATAGAACCTTAATCCTATTGTTACAAATATAGATAAGAGAACTAAAAAGCGAACGGCTCCATTTTTGACGATAGTACATTTTCCATAACATCGAACATAATAATCTCAAATACTGTTATTTATTTTCAAAGGAGCCATATACTCCTTTCCTCAAAAAAATAATATAAACAAATATCATATCGATTTTTTCTTTATTTTTGTAAATCAATTTCTAAAACTAAAAAAATGAAGAGCATTAAAATTATGTCTTGTATATTGGCTGCCGGCATGCTATTTACAAGCTGTAACATGTCAAATACCGGAAAAGGAGCCCTTATCGGGGGAGGTAGCGGGGCCGCTGTCGGCGCCGGATTAGGTGCGATTTTCGGAAAAGGCAAAGGAGCTGCTATCGGTGCTGCCGTGGGTGCTGCCGTAGGAACAACAGCAGGAGCCCTTATCGGAAAGAAAATGGACAAAGCGGCCGAACAAGCCAAACAGGTAGAAGGTGCACAAGTCGAGCAAGTTACCGACAACAATGGATTACAAGCTGTAAAAGTGACATTCGACTCGGGAATCCTTTTCTCGACAAGCAGTTCAAACCTCAGTTCATCGGCTAAATCGTCTTTAAGTAAATTCGCTAACGACGTACTGAACCAAAATCGTGATATGGACGTCACTATCTACGGATATACAGATAATCAGGGCTGGAAAAACTCGACAGCAGAACAAAGTTACCAGAAAAATCTGAACTTATCTCAGGAGCGAGCTCAAAGTGTAGCAAGCTATCTGCTGGCATGCGGGGTTTCCACGAACCAGATCAAATCTGTGCAAGGTATGGGCGAAGCCAATCCCATAGCAGACAACTCCACGGCAGCAGGCCGACAAGAAAATCGTCGTGTAGAAATCTATTTGTATGCAAGCCAACAAATGATTCAACAAGCCGAAGCCGGAACCCTTTAAGGAATAACACCATCATAAATCCACTGACAGGTATATTCTGTCAGTGGATTTATAAAATATGAGTCCAACAACTATTTATGTCATTCGATTGTATATACGATATAAAATCAGAATGAGTTTCTCCAAACATTAATTTGACACTAAAAAAGATCCGAATAATGAAAACCGTTTATTTATTTCTTGCAACAGGATTTGAAGAAATAGAAGCTCTCACGATCGTAGATATGTTACGCCGAGCCGAAATCGATATTACAACCGTTTCCATATCGCGAAATCTTCAAGTTGAAGGAGCTCATGGAATAACTGTTACAGCCGATTGTACATGGGTGGAACTATCGACCGAAGATGCAGACTGGTTAATTTTACCCGGAGGAATGCCGGGAACAAAACACTTGGGAGAATGCAAACCATTGGTTTCTTTATTGCAACGCCAAGCCGCTGCCAACAAGAACATCGCTGCCATTTGTGCCGCTCCGTCGGTTCTGGGCCAAGCAGGATTGCTTAACGGATATAAAGCTACCTGTTATCCCGGATTTGAGCAATTCCTCACTGGCGCAACTGTAACAGGCGACAACGTGACTGTCGACCGAAACATTACCACAGGAAAAGGTCCGGGAGCTGCCATATCGTTCGCCACAGCCATCATCACCCAAATTGCCGGGGAAGAAAAAGCCCGTGAGGTCACGAGCGGCATGTTATTGTAAATCTTCAAAACCATACAGATAAAAAATAGCCCCGGCAATGCCGGGGCTATTTTTGTCATATTACAAATTCAACTATCGAATTATCCCACAATAGACGAAACCATCTTATCCAACGCTTCGGTCAATTTGTCGGCATTCTTTCCGCCGGCTTGTGCGAAATAGGGTTGCCCGCCTCCGCCACCTTGTATCAACTTAGCAGCATCCCGAACAATCGCAGAAGCATTCTTCCCATCGGCAACCAAGTCATCGCTCAGCATAACCGTCAATAGAGGTTTATCTTTATCCCGGGTCGCAGCAACAAAAGCCAATCCTTTGGAGACTTCACCCCGAAGTAAAAAGGCGATTCCCTTAACCATATCGGACGGCATCGGACCGATGAAACGGATAAGTTTCACGCCATCTATACTCTCGGCCGATTTAACCATACGATCTTTCAAGACAATCATTTTCTCCTTAACATATTCCTCGGCCTGTTTCCTCAATTCGGCATTTTCATCAATGGCTTTATGAATCGCTTGTAACAAATTGGGAGCATTATTAAACAAGATTCCTATCTCTTTCAACGAATCTTGCAAGGCGTTCATCGTTTCCTCCACCCGAGCTCCTGTTATAGCCTCGATACGACGGATTCCCGCAGCAATCGAACTCTCGGTTATAATTTTTATCATACCGATATTTCCGGTATTGGATGCATGAGTACCACCGCACAACTCGACAGAGGATCCAAAACGAATCACCCGGACTTCTTCTCCATACTTTTCACCAAATAGAGCCATCGCTCCCATAGCCTTAGCCTCGGCGATAGGAACATTACGATGTTCATCTAACGGGATAGCTTCACGCACTTTTCGATTGGCTATCATCTCGACTTTTCTCAACTCTTCGTCTGTGACTTTTTGAAAATGAGAAAAATCAAAGCGCAACGATTGCGGAGAGACATAAGAACCTTTTTGTTCTACATGAGTTCCTAAAACTTCACGCAGAGCTTCGTGCAAAAGATGAGTCGCCGTGTGATTACATGCAGTCGCCCGACGTGCCTCTTTATCGATAACGGCATGGAATGTAGCGGTCACATCTTCGGGTAATCGCTCGGCTATATGAATACTCAAATTATTTTCCCGCTTGGTCTGTAATATCTCCACGATATCATTTCCAGAAATCAACTTTCCTGTATCGCCTACCTGACCACCCATTTCGGCATAGAAAGGGGTTCTGTCCAAAACAATCTGATAAAACTCGCGAGCTTTTTGTTTTACCTTACGATAGCGTAATATCTCGGCGTCGCACTCGGTCATATCGTATCCCACGAATTCGGGCTCACCCTCTTTCAATACAACCCAGTCGCCCGTTTCTACGGCAGCCGCATTACGAGCCCGTTCCTTTTGTTGTTGCATTTGGGCGTTGAACTCGTCGATATCCACTCCTAACCCTTTTTCTTTCAATATCAACTCGGTCAAATCAAGAGGGAAACCATAAGTGTCGTACAACACGAAAGCATCCCGCCCGCTAATCTCGCTCTTACCAGCAGCCTTTGTATCGGCAGTTACTTTATCGAGCAACTTAATACCGGTTTCGAGAGTACGCAAGAAAGCATCTTCCTCCTCTTTAATTACTTTTCCGATAAGGACCTTTTGAGCCTTCAATTCAGGATAGGCATCTCCCATCGTTTCAATAAGAATGTCCAATAATTTATAAAGGAAAGCCTGCTTCTGACCCAAGAATGTATACCCGTAACGTACAGCCCGACGTAAAATACGACGAATTACATAACCGGCTTTCGCATTCGATGGCAACTGCCCGTCGGTAATAGAAAATGCAATCGTACGTATGTGGTCTGCAATGACACGCATAGCAATATCGACCTTAGGATCGTCGCCATATTTCTTACCGCAAAGACGCCCGATTTCCCCGATAATTGGTTGGAATACATCGGTGTCATAATTAGACGTCTTTCCTTGCAACGCCATACAAAGCCGTTCGAATCCCATACCGGTATCGATTACCCGAGCAGGAAGAGGTTCGAGCGAACCATCGGCTTTACGGTTATATTGCATAAACACAAGGTTCCATATCTCTATCACTTGCGGGTGACTCTGGTTAACCAATTTCAATCCATCGACTTCGGCTCTCTCGGCATCACTCCGCAAATCGATGTGAATCTCAGAACAGGGTCCACAAGGTCCCGTATCTCCCATTTCCCAAAAATTATCATGTCGATTTCCGTTAATTATATGATCTTTGGGCAAATGCGCTTCCCAATACGAGGCTGCCTCGTTATCTCTCTCCAAACCTTCGGACGCATATCCTTCGAATACGGTAGCGTATAATCGGGCCGGATCTATTTTCAATACGTCGACCAAATATTCCCAAGACCAATCGATCGCTTCTTTCTTAAAATAGTCCCCGAACGACCAGTTACCGAGCATCTCGAACATGGTGTGATGATAGGTATCCAGTCCCACCTCTTCCAAATCGTTGTGCTTACCGCTCACTCTCAAACATTTTTGTGAATCCGCGACCCGCTTATATTTTGCCGGAACATTTCCCAAGATAATATCTTTAAACTGGTTCATTCCCGCATTGGTAAACATCAACGTAGGGTCATCTTTAATCACCATCGGAGCCGAAGGCACGATCTGATGGCCTCGTTCTCTGAAAAAATCCTTAAAAGATTCACGAATCTCTTTTGCTGTCAGCATAACAATTTAATTATATTAAGTTCCACGGCTTTCTTTTTCGTTATCGAAATAGAAATCGCCAATACGGTATATTAATATTACCAAAAACAATTTGCAAAAATAGCCCAAATTATTATTTTTGTACCCATGTGCAGATAAAAAAATGCTTAGAAACATATTTTTTTACGGTCTATAAAAGCTTTTGCCAATAAGAATGAGCCGACAAATAATCAATGAGTAAAAAAATATTCTACATATACAATCCTAAAACACTGACATACGAACGGGTATATCCTTCACTTCGCCAGCGCATCATCGTTGTTTTACGCCATTTGTTCGTCGGTAGCATACTAAGTATAGGGGTCATCGTCGCATTTTATTTTTGGTTCGGTTCGCCCAAAGAAGAGCTTCTGAAAATGGAAAACGAGCAAATGCAGACACAATATAAAGTGCTTTCCAAACGAGTCGACGCTGCGCTGGAAGTTCTGAATGATTTACAACAACGAGACGACAACATGTATCGGGTCATTCTGCAAGCCGAGCCTGTAAACGACGAAATCAGAAATAACGGAATATACAACCCCAGCCGGTACGAGAATCTGTTGCAAATGAGCGATGCGGAACTGGTTGTTTCCACCAGTCAAAAAGTAGACAACCTCGCAAGGCAAGTATATGTACAATGTAATTCCATGAACGAACTCGTCAAACTGGCACAAGGCCAAGAGGAGCGCATAAAACACATTCCGGCCATACAACCCGTTTCTAACAAAGATTTGAAACGAACAGCATCGGGGTATGGTTATCGAATAGATCCGATCTACAAGACCACAAAATTCCATCAGGGAATGGACTTTTCTGCCAATGTGGGAACCCCTGTTTACGTAACCGGAAACGGCCGTGTCGTTGAAACCGGCTGGCAACAAGGATTTGGAAACACGGTAGTCATCGATCACGGATATGATTATAAAACCCGATATGCTCACCTCAGTAAAATACTAGTCCGTAAAGGACAAGAAGTCATACGAGGTGAAGAAATAGCCGAAGTAGGCAATACGGGGAAATCCACAGGGCCGCATTTACATTACGAAGTTCTATACAAAGGGAAAGCACAGAATCCTATCAATTACTATTTCTTCGACCTTTCACCCGAAGATTACGACCGCATGACTCAACTTGCCGAAAATCAAGGGCGTGTAATGGATTAAAAACAAATCGCATGAAAGAACCTGTAACAAATAAACAAAAACTATATTACACGATCGGTGAGGTATCGGACATGTTCAATGTAAACCAATCCTTACTCCGATATTGGGAAACAGAGTTTAAAACAATCAATCCTAAACGATCCCCCAAAGGGACTCGTTATTATTCCCAAAAAGATATCGAAGAAATAAAGCTCATTCACTATTTGCTGAAAGAAAGAAAGTTGAAAATAGAAGGAGCGAAACAAGTGTTGAAACACAAAAGAGAAAGTACCGTTCGGTCCCAACAAGTAGTGGAACGACTGAAATCACTGCGTTCCGAACTAATTGCCATTATGGAAGAACTGGAATAGCTTGGCTGTTAAGAAGGAAGATATTGACGATTTCAAGAAAGTTTCTTACACTTCCTAAACAAATAAGGTACACTATTCACACCGAGAATAAGCCCCAGAATCGCCCCGCAACTATTGGCGAGAAAATCATACCAGTCCGCACTTCGACCCATAGACATAGCACCCTGCAACAACTCCATCAAGCCACCCCACACAATAGCCCCGCACACGAGCAAAATCAACTTGGGAGCGGTAAACTTCGATACCCGATATATATCGAAACAGCCTATCCAAACAAGCCCCAAATACATACAACCGTGTACCAGCTTATCGGCTCCTTCGAATAAATAAAACTCCTGACTATGTACCGGATTCTTAGCCAGAGACAAATATGTAATTACAACCAATACTATAATCGTAGGGACAAACGCCAAAAATCTAAAAGGCCTCATATCTATTCACGTAATCTTTACAACAAACAAAAAGGTACAATTATCTCCTTTTTACAGAAATACTTGCTTTTGCAATCCTTTGACAAAGATAAAGTAAGCTAAGAATAAAAACAAATCACCCGATTTCTGCCAAGGATCAATCTACCTGTATCTCCTGTCACAAAGGCCTCATTTTCATTTACGACAAAACCAAATCCATTTGCATTTGGTTATATAATCTATCATTCATTTTTCACAAAAAGGATTACACTTTCATAGAAAAAGGGTTCTATTCCCTTTTTATTACGCTATTATATGGACAAATAAATTAAAATTTTATACTTTTGTAATTATATCTTGAACTAAAAATGGGAGAACGGACAAAATTCGCGACCAAGTTAGGAGTAATAGCCACCACGGTAGGATCGGCGGTAGGATTAGGAAATATTTGGAGATTCCCTTATGAAGCCGGAATGAACGGAGGGGGAGCATTCTTAATGATTTACATTCTATGTGTTCTTATATTAGGTGTTCCGGTTATGTGTGCCGAATTCATTATCGGAAGGAAATCCAAATCCGACACGGTAGACGCATTCAAAAAATTAATCCCCGGCAGTCGATGGTACTACATCGGATATATCGGAATATTGGCCTCGATTCTTATTTTAGGATATTATATGGTCATATCGGGTTGGACGCTCGAATATCTTTTTCAAGCAGCCTGTAACAATCTGACCGGAAAAACGGCAGCAGAATTCAAAGCTGAACAAAACGCATTTATCCAGAACGATTTTCGGCCGTTACTATGGATATACATTTTTCTCTTTATCAACTATATCATCATATCCAAGGGTGTACAGAAAGGAATCGAAAAAATGTCCAACATATTGATGCCTATACTGTTCATTATTCTCATCGTTTTTTGCATACGATCGTTAACACTACCCGAAGCCAACGAAGGGCTGAAATTTTTCCTACACCCCGATTTTTCGAAAATCACACCCCAAGTCATCGTACGGGCAATGGGGCAAGCATTCTTCTCTTTAAGTTTAGGTATGGGTATCCTCATCACCTATTCCTCCTACTTCAATAATAAAACTCATCTGATAAAAACAGCCAGCACGGTAGCGATACTCGACACAACCGTTGCTATTTTGGCCGGAGTAATTATATTCCCGGCTGTTTTCTCTTATGGTGTGGATCCTGTCGCCGGTCCCGATCTTGTATTTGTCACCCTCCCCAATGTATTCAATCAAATGCCGGTATCTGCGTTATGGTCTGCATTGTTTTTCTTACTCCTCACTGTGGCAGCTCTTACTTCCACCGTTTCTCTTTTCGAAGTTGCAGTTGCATTTTTTATCAACCACATGCATCTGTCAAGGAAAAAGGCAACCCGGACAATGATGATCATTGTTGCCATATTAAGCACTATCTGCTCTCTTTCTATCGGTTCATGGAGCCATATACGCATTTTTGGGAAAACCATATTCGATGCCTGCGATTACTTCTCAGCTATCATCTTGTTGCCGATAGGCGGACTGTTGATAAGTATTTTCATCGGGTGGATACTGAAACGAAATATCTCCCGGGAGGAATTGACTAACCGAAATAAATTGCACGAGCCACTATTCAACGCAATCTTTTTCTGTATCAAATACATAGCTCCAATCATCATCATTTTAATCTTTTTATCAGGATTTGGTATTATCTGATGGCACTTAAAAACGATTCTTTTTTCTCATTATCGAAAAGCGAACGCAGAGCGACTCTGTTATTGATTATCATTCTGTTAATCCTCACAGGAGCTCGCATTGCGCAATACTACTATCATTCACGAGAAAAGGTTGAAGTTACAATGGAATACGAATCATTTCAATCCGAACTGGAAGAATTCAATCGTTCTTTGAACCATCAAAACGAAAAAGCAAAAAATGCCGAACGGCAATCATCTAAAAGTTCCCGTCCTCCTAAAAGTTTAAAACCAGTTCCCCGGGAAGAATAGTGCCAAAGAAGTTTTTTTAAATCCATACCTTACTATTCAACAAAAAGAATTATCTTCGCTTAACATAACAGCAGGCCGGTATGCAATGCCTCTATCGGCAGGTCTTGTTATATGATTTCAAAACGTACAGCACTATGTTCCAGTGGATACAAAAAGAACCGTTGTCTTTGAATCTTGGTGGAGAATTGGTTTCCCTATCGAGACCATTAATCATGGGAATACTCAATATCACCCCCGACTCTTTTTACCCCGGAAGCCGTACTACGGAAGAAGAACAAATCGCCGAGCGACTGCATAAAATGGTGAATGAAGGCGCCGACATCATAGACATAGGAGCCTACTCCTCGCGACCTAATGCCGATGACATCTCACCCGACGAAGAGATGAAACGACTTTCGAAGGGACTCGATATTATCCGCAAACTATATCCCGATGCACGAGTTTCGGTCGATACATTTCGTGCCGATATAGCCGCTCGCTGTGTCCGGGAATACGGAGTACAGATGATCAACGACATATCGGGGGGAGAACTCGATTCTCAAATGTTCGAAACCATAGCCGAATTGAAAGTCGCCTATATTTTGATGCACATGAAAGGGACGCCCCAAACCATGATGCAACAAATCCGATACGAGCATATCATTCCCGAAATGCTTTACTATTTCTCAGAACGTATCGCCCGACTCGAAAGCCTCGGTGTCAACGATATCATTATCGATCCGGGATTCGGATTCAGCAAATCGGTCGACGACAACTACTTGCTCATGAACCGACTCGACGAATTTACCCGTATAGGCTACCCCTTATTGGTGGGAATATCTCGTAAATCAATGATATATAAATACTTTGGATACACTCCCGAAGAAAGTCTAAACGGAACTACAATCTTAAACACGCTGGCTTTATTAGGAGGAGTCGACATTTTGAGAGTACATGACGTAAAAGAAGCTGTGGAAGCGGTAAAAATAGTTTCAAAAACCATACAATCCGTAAAATAAAATGTTTTCATTCGGCATAAAAGATATTATCGACATACTCATCGTAGCCCTGCTTCTGTACACTCTTTACAAAATGATGAAAGAGTCGGGAACAATAAGCATATTCACCGGCGTATTAGCATTCGTGGGAGTATGGATCGTTGTAACGCAAATTCTCGACATGCGTCTCATCGGGTCTATCATGGACAAATTTATGAGTGTAGGTCTCCTTATACTCGTTATTTTGTTTCAAGATGAAATCAAGCGCTTTCTCGTACAACTCGGGTCGCACAAACGATGGAGATTCTTTTTCAATTTCTTCCTTAAACACAAAGATACCGGAGAAAAGCCCTATATCATGCCCATCGTACATGCCTGTATGAATATGTCCAAGACAAAAACCGGAGCCCTGATAGTCATCGAGCAAGGAGTTTCACTCGATAATTACAAAAATACCGGCGACACGATCAACGCAAATGTAAATGCAAGGCTCATCGAGAATATATTTTTCAAAAATAGTCCTTTACACGACGGAGCCATGATTATCGCCGATGATCGAATAGCCTCGGCAGCTTGCATATTACCGGTCTCGCACAATACGAGAATACCCAAATCGATGGGGCTAAGACATCGGTCGGCATTAGGTATAACCGAAGTAACCGATGCCCTTGCCGTCGTCGTATCGGAAGAAACGGGAAATATCTCTTTGGCTCACAATGGAAAAATAACGACCAAAATCTCAGGGAAGGACCTCGAACGTATGCTGGCACAAGAATCTATTGATTGACTCAAAACATCTGAATCGAAACAAAATCGCTCCACGGAAATCGTTCAGCATAAATCACGCGAGAACAGCTCGGGACATGAAGAATCACTTCCGACAGAATGGACGGATTAAAACCATCGGCCACCGCAGGAGGTATCGGAGCCTCGATATAAATATCTTTCAACCGGAGACAGCCTGTAAAAAGATGATCGCCGATACACGTCACCTCCTTACCGAAAACCACAGTCATAAGAGTCTTGATTTTACCGAAAGAAAAATTTTCAAATTTCAAATTCCTCCCCACATAAAGTTTTTCCAAAGGACAATTATAAAACAAATTATCTCCCACCTGCAAAGGTTTATTCCCATCGACAAATATCGCCTCTTTCAAAGAAATACAACTCCTGAATGCGTACACTCCTATCGTGTTCACATCACACCCTATCGACACCACCCCCAAAGACTCACATCTATAAAAAGCCAATTCACCTATATCCCGAACTTTATCCGGTATAACAACCGACGACAAATTATAACAACACCCGAATGCTCCTTCTCCGATAGACAATAGATTATCGGGGATTATCACTCTTGTCAATCGGGCACATTTATAAAAAGTATAATCTCCTATCTTATTATCCGAGGCACTATAATTTCCATAATAGGTATTTCCCCCATTTACAATATTTACCCCCGACAAATCCAAAACGGACAAACAACCGCCTGTCTCCTTTCCGTTTGCATCACACCCGCTCATCTCGCGAATGTATCTTAGGTCCGTGCCATTTAATTCCCCTATCAGTGTAAGCTCTACGATTCTGTATTTCAAATGAGACGCTATCAACGACGGTAGTGTACCAGCTTCATTCACACGAATAACCATACTCTTGTTACTGGGCCTTAATCTTCCGATCAACGCCCTTAACGACCACATAACACATTTCAAATTTTTCATAAATGCAATAAACTCTATAAAAGAACAATTCCCCCAACAATTAAAAATATAAGAAATCGTTTGTCCACCCAATAGAATACAAACTCAGTATGACAACAACATTATACGCAACCCAAACGTAAATTCGACTCCGTCAAAAAAACTTTATTCCCTCTTTATAAATAAAACTAAATACTTCAACACAACACGATCGCTATACTTCAAAGTAATTTTTGTATAGCGTCACAAATATTGGAAATGGCGAGTGCAGAGACAAACGAAAATCTTATCTCCAACTTGACTATGCCGAACCATATCCTATATTCGTATCTGCAAATATAATAAAATCTGTTATAACAGATATGAATCCTATTTGTAATACACAATTTTATATATATTATATAGATTCAGTCGATAATTGATGGTGATTTTCCTTGTATATCCTAACCCCTCTCCTATATCGCTAACGCAACACAGGGGAGAAGGGTAAATACAATCCCATTCCATTCGCTAAAATAATGAGACAGAAGGGCACTAAAACTCCTCCTTTGCCTTGTTCCGTAGCATTACGGGGTATTTCAGTTTTCATCACTATCGGAAATTAAAAACTCCTCCCTGCTGTGTCCCGTAGCCTTACGGGGTGTTTGGCAACGCTAAATATAGGGGAGGTGGCACGTAGTGACGGAGGGGTTAACCCTTACAGTCAAAAAAACTTATGAAATCTTTTTAACCCCTCTCCTCAGAAACGGGTGTTTCTTCGGTATCTCTCCTGTATCGCAACACAGGGGAGAAGGGGTGAATACAATCCCATTCAATTCGCTAAATTAATGTGGCAGAAAATAGAGCTGTCCCTACTTTCTACTTCCCCATTATATATCGACTAAACAAAAACATTTCTTGAATTTATTTAAAACAGTTGAGGCGTAGAGTATTTTCTACGCCTCAATACCCTATTTATATTGTAACTATTTTATCGATTAGCTCGCTTACGCTCCGTCTCATCTAAGATAATTTTACGTAAACGCAAATGATGAGGAGTCACCTCCACATATTCGTCTTCTTTTATATATTCGAGAGCTTCTTCCAAACTGAATATAACCGGTGGAACGATACGAGCCTTATCGTCTGCACCAGAAGCTCGCATATTCGTCAGTTTCTTCGACTTGGTAACATTCACCACTATATCGTTATCCTTAGCATTTTCCCCAACAACCTGTCCGGCATAAACTTCTTCCTGAGGGAAAATAAAGAACCGACCTCTATCTTGCAACTTATCGATAGCATAGGCATAGGCCGTACCCGCTTCCATCGCAATTAACGAGCCGTTTGTACGGCGGTCTATATCGCCTTTCCAGGGCTGATATTCCAAAAAGCGGTGAGCCATAATAGCTTCTCCCGCCGAAGCGGTCAGCACGTTGGTTCGCAATCCGATAATACCACGCGAAGGAATATGGAACTCGATGTGTATGCGATCGTTCTGCGTAGTCATCGATACCATCTCTCCTTTCCGGCGTGTAACCATATCGATAATCTTGCTGGCATATTCCTCTGGAAGATTGATTGTCAACAACTCCACCGGCTCACATTTCTGCCCGTCAATTTCCTTAATAATTACCTGAGGCTGTCCTACTTGCAACTCATATCCTTCACGTCGCATAGTTTCTATCAAGACCGACAAATGTAACACTCCACGTCCATAAACAGTCCACGCATCATCGGTATCGCCCCGCTCCACACGCAAAGCCAGATTTTTATCCAACTCTCTTGTCAAACGATCGGCTATATGCCTCGAAGTCACATATTTTCCATCTTTACCGAAAAAAGGAGAATCATTAATTGTAAACAACATAGACATGGTAGGCTCATCGATAGCGATTCTCGGTAAAGCCTCCGGTTCGACGACATCGGCTATGGTATCGCCAATTTCGAAATTTTCGATACCAATGAGTGCACAAATATCCCCCGAACCTACCGACTGAACTTTGGCACGTCCCATACCCTCGAAAACATCGAGCTCTTTAATCCGCTGTTTAACGACCGATCCGTCTTTCTTACACAAGGCCACGTCCATACCCTCTTTCAGCTCACCGCGATGAACACGGCCGACAGCAATACGTCCCACATAAGGAGAATAATCGAGCGAAGTAATCAACATCTGGGGTGTACCTTCGAGATACTGCGGTTCGGGTATATACTCGATAATCGCATCGAGCAAAGCGGTTATATTGTCGGTCGGTTTCCTCCAATCTGTCGAAAACCAACCCTGTTTGGCCGAACCGTATATCGTGGGGAAATCAAGTTGTTCTTCGGTTGCATCGAGACTAAACATAAGGTCGAGAACCATCTCTTGGACTTCGTCCGGGCGGCAATTAGGTTTATCCACTTTATTGATGACCACAACCGGTTTCAATCCCATTTCAATAGCCTTCTGCAAAACGAAACGAGTCTGAGGCATAGGGCCCTCGAAGGCATCGACTAACAGCAAACAGCCGTCGGCCATGTTGAGTACACGCTCTACCTCCCCACCGAAATCGGCGTGCCCCGGAGTATCGATAACATTGATCTTGTAATCCTTATAACGGATAGAAACATTCTTCGAAAGAATCGTAATTCCTCGCTCCCTTTCCAAATCGTTATTATCCAATATCAACTCCCCGGAATTCTGGTTCTCGCGAAAGAGATGCCCGGCCAATAACATTTTATCCACCAACGTAGTTTTACCGTGGTCGACGTGAGCGATAATCGCAATGTTTCTGATTTTTTGCATATAACCTATTTTAACCGCGCAAAGTTACTACATTTTTTTAAAATGATATATCACTTTCCCTCATTTAGTATTTAGAAGACTTTGCGAGCGTACGGAACAAGCTATAACAACGATGACTTTCTATCTTTGATTTTTAAATAAACATATCTCAAACCTGGCAACAACGGCTTCATAACAGTACTCGCCATTAAAAACAGCTGGGGATATCTCCCGATAAATGAAACCAACTTGTCTTTACAAGGTAACATCGGTTGATAAGTTACTAATAATTCTTTTCTATCTTTATATGACAAACGCCACCAATAACGAAGAATATTCATTTTATACATAAAAAAGTGATGTCTCATAATACAATTGGAAACATCTTTATCTTGTTCTTTATAAGCTATTTCCTTAATTCTATCACTTTGTTCGAAAAAGTTTACAATCTTATTCTTTTCACATCTAATTTTTGTTGTCTGAGAATCATACATAATATAATTATATACAACAATTGCAGCATATTGAATTCGATTCGCTATTCTTATACAATTAATAATATAGTCTGCATCTTCGAATCTAACATTTTCTCGAAATAATATGTTATTTTCTAACAAAAACAACCGACGATATGCACAAAGCCATGAGCTCCACGGAATTGAATTCCTTTTGATAAAATCGTGTCCCGACATTACATCTTGACTATCAAATTCCTCAATTATATTCTTTGTAGAACCATTACGTTCTACAAGGGCATAATCAAACTTCAAAATATCCAAATCTTTATTTTTTTCTATAACATTCCTAAGTAAAGGCAATGCGTTCGACTCAAAAGTATCATCTGCATCAATATACAAAATATAATCACCCTTAGCAACTTTTACACCTGTATTGCGAGCGCTTCCCTGTCGTCGATTTGTTTCATGATTAATCAATCGTATATTTTGATGAAATTTCCCATATTCCGAAATAACCTGTGCCGTATTATCTGTTGAACAGTCATTGACACAAATCACTTCAAAATCATCGTCCCCCAGTCCCTGCCGATAAATGCTGTCCAAACAATTTTTTATATACTGTTCCCCATTATAGACCGGAATAATAATAGAAAAAAACACACCCATAACAAAGCATTTTTAGTATGGGCAAAAGAACAAAACAGGATTAAATATTTTTAAAATAATATATCGCTGCGATCGCTACGAATTTGTAGACTTTTTAGCTACACCCTTATCGAAAGACTGGGTATATTCCGAAAAAAAATCGTAACCTAAAATACAAGAGATACGATATAACATCGATGAATCGATACTCGATTTTTGAAAAATTTTATACACATTGGTTCTATCGCAATGTAAGGCGGTGGCAAACCAAGTAACTGTACGACCTTGTTCGCGCAACTTTTTTTCTATGAGAGAACCGATGTGTATCATCGTATCGACATCGTGCGACTCCCCTACACGAGCTAAACAAACACAAAAAAGGCGTGAGAATCACACTCCTGCCTATCTCGGTGTCAGGCTCTCGCATCGCCCTTCTATAGAGATAAGCAACGCTGAAAGCCCACGCCGATATGCATATACGGCATGCGATAAATCGGCACGCCCTACTATATAACATATCCCGTAGACGTTCGGTTGCCTTCATCTTTGTATAGAAGTTCAAATTTGCGAGATTCGACACTCCAAAGACAAACGCTTGTAAACGCCTTTCCTAATAAAAAACTCCACCCCTCCATCTGGTTTGAAAACAAACAAGACCTATCCCGAAACCGGGGTATTCAGCGTGAAGTTTTGCAAATATACGCAATCGACCCGTTTTTTACAACTCATCAAATCTTCTTTTAAAAGAGATATTTTTTTTGTAAACTCAAAAACAAATGCTTACCTTTGTGCGCTCAATAATTTATTAACAACAAAACTCAAAGAAATGTATTTAGATTCTGAGAAAAAGAAAGAGATCTTTGAGAAATACGGAAAGTCCAATACTGATACTGGCTCACCCGAAGCTCAGATTGCATTATTTTCCTACCGTATTGCTCATTTGACTGAACATTTGAAGTCAAATCATAAAGATCATAGCACTGAACGAGCTCTTAAAATGTTGGTTGGTAAACGTCGTCGTTTGCTCGACTACCTCATCAAAGTCGACATCAACCGCTACCGTGCCATCATTGCACAAAAAGAGTTGGGTATCAGAAAGTAATTTTTCGCTACACAGCAACAAAAAAGCGATTCGTATTTTCCGAATCGCTTTTTTTGTTACCTCACATCGACGGTAAACCCTATTCGCGGTTCAGTCGATCATTCGTGGGGATATCGGCTCAATAGAAAATCAGAGGGGATTATCTTTTTATATCTCTACCCCCTCTCCCATACCGCTAACGCAACACAGGGGAAAAGTGCACAATGTATCCTTATACCGAAACTGAAACGCCACTTTCAATCCTCTCCCCCTGTGTTTCCATAAGGAAATATAGGGGGAGTGCCCGTAGGGCGAGGGGGTTAAACAACAGTCGAGCGAAGATGCAAAAAAATTATACACACCGCCCCTCCCCGAATCGCAAACGAGTTACTAATAAACACAACAAAGCTGCGGTTTTAAAGAATAATATTCTTTAAAACCGCAGCTATAAATCCCCTCCGCCTATATTCTTTCCAAAACCGTTTGAATAAGATCCGATACGGCTGTTTTATAATTAGGATTAGCATGATGTGCTACCCTATTAGCAATGATACTGCACACAGTCATTGCCTTGTGCCCCATAAGTTTAGCTAAACCTGCCAATGCCGAGCTTTCCATTTCATAATTAGTCACGACCTGCGAACCGTATTTGAAAGCCTCTATTTTCTTGTTCAGTTCAGGGTCGGCCAAAGGAATTCTCAATTCCCTGCCTTGTGGCCCATAGAAACCATTGGCAGAGATCGTGACACCTCGCACCATATCGTCACCGCCGATACGAGCGACCAATTCCGAATCGGCATCTACTACATAAGGAGCAGCCCATAAAGGATTCCACTTCACTAACTCACAAAAAGCTCTTTCAAAATCAAGGTCACAGACCCTATCCCGACCGGCATAAAAATTAAGCACACCATCGAAACCGATAGATTTCTCGGCTATTACAGGGGTCCCGATTGGTACATGAGGCTGTAATCCTCCCGAAGTACCTACCCTCACCAGAGTCAACTGTCGAAATTGAGGTTTCTCATATCGAGTGGAAAAATCGATATTTGCCAAAGCATCGAGTTCATTCACTACGATATCGATATTATCGGTTCCGATACCATGCGACAAACACATCACCGATTTACCCTTGTAAGTACCGCCAATCGTGTGAAACTCTCTGCTCGAAACTTCAAATTCATGTGTATCGAAAAACGATGCGACCAAATCGACCCGTCCCGGGTCTCCCACCAATATTATTTTATCCCGCAACTGCTCGGGCTGCAAATGCAAGTGAAATACACTACCGTCTGCATTGATAATAAACTCCGATTCTGGAAAATGTTTCATATATTTTTTCTTTTATACTAACACATCATTGCGTGATAGCAAACGAATATACAGATATAAATCTGTATATTCGAAATGGTTTATTCTAATTATATATAAAAAACATCTCTTTAAGATATAACACCCGTACTCTCTATCAAAAAAAAGTTCGATATATACAAATTTCCACTCAATCTTTCTTAGAAACGACTTTCTTTGAACTTTCAGCAGCCTTTGCCTCCTTCGCTTTTTTTGCTTCCGCTCGTTTAGAGTGTCGCTCAATCCGAGCCGATTTCAGCTCCTTTTGCAACATCTCTATTTCGGCCGACTGATTCCGAATCGTCGTCAATAAAGCGTTCAACTCTTCGTTTTCTATCGATTCGGGATATTGCGCTTCCACCCGTACGATAAAATCGCTGAGCACATTCATGTAATTGGTAAAAGCCTCATACGGACTATCGTAAGGGCTATAATGGCTATGCACAGCTCCGTCAGACAAATACTTCGTACACATATAATAGAAGTGATCGCTGGCTTGTAAATAATACCAGTCTTGTTTCAAACGACGGTCGTCACACAAGCGGACGCGCTCGGCAACTGAATAGAGCTTGCGGAACGCTTCGTTCTGCAACGTGTTTCCCAACCATGCACTGGTGTCCCGTGCTTCGTCGGCCCACGACATCGGATAAGGAACCGACAGCATATCGACCGGTTTCAATTTACTGATCGCCTCGGTCGGCGTACAGAACCCGACACCCTCTTGTTCGGCAAAACGAGGAAGGGCTTTCATAAACTCGAAAATACCCGATTCGCGAGGTTGCAATTCGCCCAATGTTTCGTAATTCATGAAAAGATTGACGATAGGTTCTTCTTCGGGATAATTCTTTACCCACGAAATAAACTTCTCTGCCGTTAAAGGATAATCGCTCCATTCGTAATTAGAGAAACGGAATGAAATATCATCGCTCATTTTGTAATTTTTCAACAACATTTTCAGCTTGGGAGCAGCAGCCGAACTATACAAATAATTCGGGCTCTTCCAACCCAAAATATGCTTCGCTCCCTCTGTAATAACGCCTTTGAATCCCATCGAAGCTATCATAGAGGCTATGTCGTCGGAAAATATCAACTCGGTATTTCTGAACACTTTGGGCTTCACGCCGAAAAGCTGCTCTATCTTCTCGTCGTGTTGTCTCACCTGCATCTTGAACTCCTCCGGATCGCACAACGATGCCAACGAGTGCGCATAAGTTTCGGACAAGAACTCCACACAATCGGTCTTGACCAATTCTTTCATGCTGTCGATAAATTCAGGCACACAAACTTCGAGTTGCTCCAAGGCTACCCCCGATATGGAAAAAGCCACCTTGAACTTACCATTGGCATTTTTAATCATTTCAAGTAATGTCGCATTCGCCGGGAGGTAAGAACGCTGAGCTATGCGAGTGATAATATCGTCATTGGCAAAATCATCATAGTAATAGTGATCGTTACCTATATCGAAGAAACGGTATCGTTTCAATCGAAACGGTTGATGAATTTGAAAATAGAAACAAATAGTTTTCATATAAGGTCGAGTTTTTTCATTAGTTATTATTGTGCATTACCTTGTGGTAAATATCGATTACTTTCTGTCCGGCATATTTCCATTTGATTTCGTTCACCTCCCGCTCTCCTTCTTCGCGCAGTTGCTTATAGATAGCAGGATAAGTGATTATAGAATAAATGGCATCGGCCATAGCATCGATATCCCAATAGTCGGTCTTAATGACATTGGTCAAAATCTCGGCACACCCCGACTGCTTCGAAATAATCGAAGGCACACCCACTTGCATGGCTTCGAGCGGAGAAATACCGAATGGTTCCGAAACCGAAGGCATCACATACACATCGCTGGCCTTCAACATTTCATAAACCTGCTTTCCTCTCAAAAATCCGGTAAAATGGAAACGGTCGGATATATTACGCTGAGCCGACAAGAGAATCATCTTATTCATCATATCTCCGCTCCCGGCCATGACGAACCTCACTCCATTGGTCTTCTTCAACACCCGCGCCGCAGCCTCCACAAAATACTCAGGGCCTTTTTGCATGGTAATGCGTCCCAAGAAAGTAACCACCTTTTCTTTCGGACTGTGAGGAACTTCTATCGATTTAATCTCGTCGCTCAAAGGCTCTACGGCATTGTGCACGGTCGTCACCTTCGCCGGATCGATATGATACTTTTCGATAACCGTCTGACGAGTCAGATTACTTACCGTAATAATATGGTCGGCATGCAACATACCGTCCCGTTCGATATTATACACCGTAGGATTTACATTACCCCGGCTTCGGTCGAAATCGGTCGCATGCACGTGAATAACCAGCGGTTTACCGCTCACTTGCTTGGCATGAATACCGGCCGGATAGGTGAGCCAATCGTGGGAATGAATGACATCGAACTGAACCGTACGAGCAATCACCCCGGCTACAATCGAGTAATTATTTATCTCCTCCATCAGATTATCGGGGTAACGTCCCGAAAATTCGATACACCCCAGATCATTGGTTTTCAGATAATTAAAATCCGCATAAATATGGCTGCGAAGATCGAAATATTCTTGGGGATCCATACAATAGCCATAACGCTGCTGTACATAATCCCAACTTACATCTCTCCATGCGACAGGTGTATTCGCAGCTCCGATAATATGGGCAAAAGTTTTATCCTCGTCTCCGTATGGTTTAGGTATGACAAACGTGATGTCTATATCGCCACACTCTGCCATGCCTTTGGTCAGCCCATAACTGGCCGTACCTAAACCACCCAAGATATGAGGAGGAAACTCCCAACCGAACATAAGCGCTTTCATAGATAGGAATCAGGCTTTACATGTTATACTTTTTCAATAAATTCAATACTCTCAATATTTCACCGACATTGGCGGCATAGCTGATAGCTCCCCGGCCTGCGAAAGGTGGATTCCCGTCGAACAGCTCGGAGATAGAGCCAATGCAAGTCTGAGACATTTCATCTTCAAACCCTATCAGCATACGTTCCAAAAACGATACCCCGCTAATACCGAATATCTTCAAATAGGCATCGGCATACGCTCCCATCAACCACGGGCGAGCAGGTCCTTGATGATAAGCATATTCGCGTTCGGTCTGCGACCCTACATAAGTAGGATTGTAGCCATAGCTCTTAGGACTCAGAGTGCGGATACCTTTGGGGGTCAGCAATTCCCGTGTAACCACTTCCAATGCACGTTTCCTCTGCCGTTTGTCCAACGGAGAATAGTCGAGCGACAGAGCTATCAACATATTGGGGCGTACGCTCCAATCGGACATCGCACCGTCCACATAGTCTACCAGATAACCATAATCGTTCAAGAAGGTATGTACAAACGACTCTGCCGTCTTATCGGCGATAGCGTTCCACTGCTCGACTTTCGATGCCATCTCTTTGTCTTCGGCAAAGAGTGCGGCGACAAACCTCAATCCGTTATACCATAGTCCGTTAAATTCGACCAAATAGCCGCTTCTCGGATTCACGGGACGTCCGTCGACAACCGCGTTCATCCATGAAATTACCCGTTCCTTTCCATTGGAATAAAGCAATCCGTTATCGTGCAAGAACAAGTTGGGATGCCCACCTTTCACGATATAATCCAAAATATCGCAAACAAACTTCCCGTATTTCTGTCGGCAAATCTCCATACCTTTCTCTTTGGCATAATGATACACAGTCCATAACGCCCACAAAGGAATATCCGGCAAATCTATTTCTCCGATATTTTCATCGAGCTCTCCGCTCGACATAAAGTGACGTAACGCTTTTTCCGACGAATGCATCACATCTTCAAAAGTCTTGTCGTCTCCGACAGCCAACGTACATCCCGGCAAAGCGATGAACTGGTCGCGAGCCCTTACTCCGAACCACGGATAACCGGCTAATAAATAGTGACCTTTTTTAGTTTTGAAATAAAACTGCTGAGCCGAATTTTTCAAGCAATTGAAGAAACTGGACCGACACATGTGACGGTTGGCGAGTTCTTCATTGTAAGTACGGGCGAACGAACGCGGTTTCGCTTCTATCGTACCGGCCGAGAAAATAATACTCTCGCCCTTTTTTATCGGGAGCTCGAAATACCCCGGCACATATAAATCTTCCTGATAAGGATAGCCGCGTTCTTGATCCTTGATATACTCTATACCTTTATACCAATGGGGATCGAATATAAACTGAGGAGCCTTATTAAATTGCATATACAACCGGGGATACCCCTGATACAGACAGCAACTTATTCCATTCGCCACCTCCTCGTAACGTTGGTCGAGTACGTAATTCTCGACACACAGCTCGTTGGCCTTACGAAACGCCAGAAACGGACGGAACTGTAACACCGTAGGAGAATGAGCATCGACAAGAGTATATTTGATCAATATACGGTTTTCATGCGAAATAAACACTTTCTCTTTGGTCATAATCACCCCGCCCACGCGATACATCGTTTGCGGGACAGATTCGCAATTAAACTCCCGAATGTATTTGTGCCCGTTAGGACTGAAACAATCGCCCCGATATTTATGCAACCCCAAGTTAAAGGCCGCTCCATGCTGTATCACGGTTTCGTCCAAAGACGATAGCATCACGTGATTATCCTTGTCCAACTCGGGTATCGGGATAACCAACAACCCATGCTGTTTTCGAGTATTGCAATCAACGATTGTCGTACAATGATAGGCCCCCGACTTATTGGTCCGCAACATCTCTTTCGGCAAAGACCATTCGAGATTTATCATCAGATTCTTGTCAAATTTCAGATAACTCATATCTCTACAATCAAATTTCTCTTATTCCTTTCTAAAAATTCCCGAACGAACTTATAATCGTAAATGTTCACAACCTACAAGTTTTCAAAGAATTTGAAATAAGCTATTAATATTGTTACGAATTTAACATAACAGAAAATAAAATGCAAACATTTTGACAGCGAAAATGGTATGTTCTTAAACATATAGCTACAATCGACAATATATCAACACCTTATAACCGTTCTAAAACAAAAAAGGTTCCGATTTTCATAACGACTCATTATTTATAGTTTCACTAAACGTACAACTTTATCTCCCGTCCCCACCAAATAAACACCGGCTACCAGTCTCGACATATCCACGACTGTAATTTCTTCTGTCGGATCGATAATCGAAACGATATGCCCGGCTATTCCATCTACATATCTCATAAAAAGAGGGGTGACGAAATCGCCACCCCTCTTTTCAAATATATAATCGGTATGCATCAGAATGATTCGAGAGCAATGGAAAGATTCTGCAAAAACATGCGAACCGAAAGTGCCAATAAAATAATACCGAAGAACTTGCGCAATACATAAACCCCCGTTTTCCCCAAAGCACGTTCCAAAATATGGACATTGCGAATAACAACATAGATAACAAGAATATTCAAGAACAAAGCGGCCAGAATACTACCCAACCCATACAGAGCCCTCAACGACAGCAGAGTCGTAAAAGAGCCGGCGCCGGCAATCAAAGGGAAAACGATCGGTACGATCGATGCCGCCCCCTCGGGCCCGTCATTCCTGAAAATCTCCACCCCGAGCAACATCTCTATGGCCATCACGAAGATAACCAGCGCGCCGGCAATGGCAAACGAAGAAATATCGACTTGAAACAGATTGAGTATCATATTCCCCATAAACAGAAAGGCGAGGAATGTAACCAACGAATAGACTGCCGCTTTCCAAGCGATAATATTTTGTCCCTTCTGCTTCATATCGATAATAATAGGAGTAAGCCCCGTTATATCGATTACAGCAAACAAAATAATAAAAGCACTCAGGAAATCCTGAAAACGAAACGATATTATTTCCATATTCTACATAGTTTAAGGTGTACGACAACAAGGTAAATACAAGAGTCTATATACACTCACATTTACACGATTTCTATCTTATCCGGTACAAAGTTAATGAAAAAAAAAGAAATGAATAGTTTCTAAACAAAGAAGATGTTTAAGCTTTTATAACGAAACATAGTAAAAAAATTTTGTTAGTTTTGAAGAATCTAATCGTATAGCGTATGGACAGCATGTATGATGTTTTATTACAGCTCCCTATTTTTCAAGGAGTCAGCCGAAATAAAATTTCGGAATTAATCGAGAAAATGAAATTTCATTTTCTCAAATATCCCGACGGAGAAAAAATCGTCACGAGCGGGGAAGAATGCAATCATTTGAAATTTCTCATCTCGGGAGAAATTCGCTCCGAACTGATTACACAAAACGAGAAAATGAGAATTACAGAGCTGATACAAGCTCCTAATGTAATAGCTCCCGACCATCTATTCGGCCGCGACACCTATTTCCCGGCTAATCTTTATGCCGTAGGAACCGTAGGAATCATGCAAATAGAAAAAGCCTCGGTCATACAAATGTTACAAGAAGAACCTATCTTCCTCATCAATTTGTTGAACATACTCTCTCGCAGATCGCAAAAGGCTCTTGAAAGTTTCACGGCTCTTTCGTCCAACGACCTCAAAGAACGACTGGCATTTTGGGTGTTGAGTCTCACGCAACAAAAATCGGTCGACATACGCATCATCTGCAAACAAAAAGATTTATATGCTTTCTTCGGTGTGCAACGGTCGGTATTCCTGTCTACCCTCGATGAATTGAAAGAAGACGGTATCATCGATTACAATGCAAAAGAAATCATCATTTTAGACCGGTCCCGATTAAAAGATATGTTACTCGGCACAAGCAAAGACGACTTTTAGCATATCCCCTATCCCATTTTTATTCCACGGAGCAGCTCTACTGCTCCGTTTTTTTGAAGCTGTTTTAAATTTATTCCGAGACAGATTAAGACCTATGTTGAAGCAGATTGGAGTCCGAGATATGCAGTCAATAGCGGGCTATTGACAAAAATCAAGGGATTCTAGATGCGAGACAGGGGCTCAATATGGCCGGAATATACCTGCTTGCAATGATAATATTATTTTTCAATAAATTTAAAACAGCTTCTTAATCTCGGGTCGGCAGTAAATCAGAGAGGTTTGTACCTTTATCCAATCTAACCCCTCTCCTCAGAAACTATTGTTCCTTCGGTTTCTCCCCTATATTTTGCATTGCAAAACACAGGGGAGAAGGGTGAATACCTTCAACAGCAGGAACAGGGTAGTATATCTCCCTCTTCCCTTTGCCGTGTCCCGTAGCCTTACGGGGTGTGGCGTTAGCCATATAGGGAAAAAGGCAGCTTTTCAATCCTCCTCCCTTGTGTTGCGGAGCGATATAGGGGAGGTGTCACGAAGTGACGGAGGGGTTAAATTCTACAATCAAAATCCTATACGCCGTCTTTCCAACCCCTCTCCTCAGAAACTTCCGTTTCTTCGGTCTCTCCCCTATATTTTGCATTGCAAAACACAGGGGAGAAGTGTAGAATCTATCCTTGTGCAGAAATGAGAAATACCACTTTTAATCTTCTCCCTCTGCTTGGTAATGGATAAATTTCATATATCGGAAGTCTTGAAAAGAAAAAAGATTGAAAATAGTATAAAATTCCACACTCCTCCTCTGTGTGGCGTTAGCCATATAGGGGAGGTGTCCGAAGGACGGAGGGGTTAGAAAAGACAGGCAGGGGGGGACACCAGAGGCAGTCCTCCGTTCCCTCTGCTCATCGCAGATGAGATAGGGGGGGGGGAAAAAAGGTTGAATAACTTGTTACATAAAAAAAGAGGCTCGCACACGGCAAGCCCCTTTTTCGATTATGTGAAAGACTGAATTTTAATCTTCCTGTTCAACACCCCATTGTTGTTTAGCCAAACGACGATAGTTATTGTAACGCCACTTAGCATTGTCCTCAGCAGCTTTGAACAATTCCGCAGCCTCCGAAGGATATTGTTTCATGACAGAAGCGAAACGAACCTCTCCTTTCAAGAAGTCTTGGAATTTTTCCCATTGCGGCTCCTTGCTGTCCAATGTGAACGGATTCTTGCCTTCGGCTTCCAATTCGGGATTGTAACGCCACAAGTGCCAGTATCCGCATGCTACGGCAGCAGCTTCCTCGGCCTGAGCCTTACCCATACCAGCCTTCAAACCGTGGTTGATACAGGGTGCATAAGCAATGATGATAGAAGGACCATCATAGGCTTCTGCCTCTCGGATAGCTTTCAAGGTCTGAGCTTGATCGGCTCCCATAGCCACCTGTGCACAATATACATATCCATAGGTCGAAGCGATAAGACCGAGGTCTTTCTTACGAACCCGTTTACCCGCTGCGGCAAACTTAGCGATAGCTCCCACCGGAGTAGCTTTCGAAGCCTGACCACCGGTATTCGAATATACTTCGGTATCCAAAACGAGGATATTCACATTTTTGCCCGATGCCAAAACATGGTCGAGACCACCGAAGCCGATATCGTACGAAGCACCGTCACCACCGATAATCCACTGTGATTTTTTGATAAGATACTGACTCAATGAAGCTATCTCTTTACATATTTCACACTTATCGGCATTGGCTTTCACGATAGGTGTAATTTGAGCTTCGAGCTCGATAGAACGTTCGGTATTGTCTTTATCGGCAATCCACGCTGCGAACAGTTCTTTGGTCTCTGCCGGACAGCTATCGCCCTCGATGGCTCGATTCATCAATTTCACCAAACGCTCGCGCATTTTTTCAACGGCCAACGTCATACCCAAACCAAACTCACAGAAATCTTCGAACAACGAATTGGCCCAAGCGACACCCTTACCTTTATCGTTCGTTGTGTAAGGAGTAGAAGGTATCGAACCCGAATAGATCGAAGAACAGCCCGTAGCGTTAGATACCATTTCACGGTCGCCGAAAAGCTGAGAAATCAATTTTACATAGGGAGTTTCACCGCAACCCGAACATGCGCCCGAGAACTCGAACAACGGAGTAGCGAACTGCGAATTTTTCACGTTCGATTTAATATCTACCAAGTGTTGCTTGCTCTTCACATTCTCGGCACAATAATCCCAACGGGGAGCCTCGCCCAACTGGCTTTCCAAATCGGACATAGACAGAGCCTTACCGTTCTTATTGCCCGGACAAACATCTACGCAATTGCCACAGCCCAAACAGTCGAGAACATCGACCTGCATACGGAAGTGCATACCCTTCATGGCAGCAGGGACTTTCATTTCGAGAGTCTCGCCAGCCTTGTAAGGAGAAGCGGCCAATTCGGCTTCATCGAGGACGAACGGACGGATAGAAGCATGAGGACAAACGTAAGCACACTTGTTACATTGTATACAGTTTTCACTGTTCCAAACAGGAACGAAAGCAGAAACACCGCGTTTTTCATATTTAGCGGTTCCGGCAGGCCAAGTTCCGTCTTCGATTCCAGAGAATGCAGAAACAGGCAAATCATCGCCGGCTTGTGCATTGATAACCTTCACAACATTTTCTACAAATTCGGGAGCTTTGCTTTCGGTTTTTTCGTCATCGGGTAGATTTGCCCATGCAGCATCTACCGTCACCTTCTCATATTCACCTCCACGATCTACGGCTGCATAGTTCTTGTTTACGACATCTTCGCCTTTTTTACCGTAGGACTTCACGATGAATTTCTTCATCTGCTCGATAGCCAAATCCACGGGAATCACCTCTGTTATGCGGAAAAACGCCGATTGAAGTATCGTATTCGTACGATTGCCCAAACCTATTTCCTGAGCAATCTTCGTAGCATTGATCGTATAGAACGAAATATTTTTCTGTGCCAATGTACGTTTCACGTTATTAGGCAAATGCTTAACCAGCTCTTCGGCGGTCCAAATCGTATTCAACAGGAACGTACCGTTCTGACGAATTCCGCGCAACACATCGTACATGTGCAAATAGGCTTGAACATGACAAGCCACGAAATTGGGCGTATTCACCAAATATGTAGAGCGAATAGGCGTATCGCCGAAACGCAAGTGAGAACAGGTGAAACCTCCCGACTTTTTCGAATCGTAGGAGAAATAGGCCTGACAATATTTATCGGTATTGTCACCGATAATCTTTACAGAGTTCTTGTTAGCACCTACCGTACCATCGGCTCCCAAACCATAAAATTTAGCTTCGAAGATACCTTCGCCGCCCAATGCCAATTCTTCTTTCGGAGGAAGAGACGTGAAAGTGACATCATCGACAATACCGATAGTAAAGTGGTTCTTGGGCTCAGGCAAAGACAAGTTTTCATATACCGACAAAATCTGTGTCGGAGTCGTATCTTTCGAAGCCAAACCATAACGACCGCCAACGATAAGCGGCGCATCGGCTTTACCATAAAATACATCTTTAACATCGAGATACAAAGGTTCGCCATTAGCGCCCGGTTCTTTGGTACGATCGAGCACAGCCACACGTTTAACCGTCTTAGGCAGGGCAGACAAGAAATGTTCTGCCGAGAAAGGACGATATAAATGAACAGCGACCAAACCTACTTTCTCGCCTTTTGCCATCAAATAGTCGATTGCCTCACGAGCAGCTTCGGTTACCGACCCCATCGCTATAATTACACGATCGGCATCCTCGGCTCCATAATAGTTGAACAAATGATAATCACGACCAGTAATCTTATTGATTTCCTGCATATAGTCTTCTACGATAGCAGGAACGGCTTCATAAAATTTATTGGAAGCCTCACGATGTTGAAAGAAGGTATCGGGATTCTCGGCCATACCCCGCATAACCGGAGCCTCGGGATTCAATGCTCGTGCACGGAACTCGGCCAAAGCCTTCTGATCGATAAGCGGAGCTAAATCCTCATTTTCAAGAGCCTCTATTTTCTGTATTTCGTGCGATGTACGGAATCCATCGAAGAAATTTACAAAAGGCACTCTCGACCGAATCGTAGATAAATGAGCCACACCGGCCAAATCCATTACCTCTTGCACAGACCCTTCGGCCAACATGGCAAATCCCGTTTGTCGAGTCGACATCACATCTTGGTGATCTCCGAAGATGGAAAGCGAATGAGAAGCCAACGTACGTGCCGATACATGGAACACGCAAGGCAACAATTCACCGGCAATCTTATACATGTTGGGGATCATCAACAGAAGTCCCTGAGACGCTGTATAAGTAGTCGTTAATGCACCAGCCTGCAAAGAACCATGAACTGCTCCGGCAGCTCCACCCTCAGATTGCATTTCTTGTACGAGGACCGTTTCCCCGAAAATATTCTTACGCCCGGCAGCAGCCCACTCATCTACATACTCAGCCATAGTAGATGACGGAGTGATGGGATAGATGGCTGCAACCTCAGAAAACATATACGAGATATGCGCTGCGGCCTGATTACCATCGCAAGTTAAAAATTTTTTCTGTTTACTCATCTTTTCTTGTTATTAAGTAATTAATATTGTTTTTTTTCATCTCTAAATCAATACACAAACCCAAACAACCATAAAGGTATTAAGTTTTCACTACCTATTTTCAAATCGTCTACCGCATAATAAAAATGAGGGTTGATACGACTGCGGGGCACACTCCCTTGTATTCTGAACAAAAGTTCTCGGTTCACCAAAAACTGAGCGTTTTTACTACCCATATTCAAACGGTGATCCTTGTGCAACGTATTATAAAAAAAGGTTTCGCGAATCGATTGAGGATCTGCCTGAACCGACCGATTGGAATATATAATGTTCGTATTATGCATATACACCATAGCCGGTTTTTTAGGAAATTCCTCCCCTACCCGATAAAGCATATTAATAAGCCTCGCATCTTTCAAACTTTTAATATAATTCATAACCGTCGCTCTTGAAATTTGAATATCCTTGCTCAACTGACTCACGTTAGTGGGAGCCGGCGAATGAACCGACAACAAATACATTAAACGACGAACCTTCGGGAGATAGGACAATTCTATTTGCTTAATCAACAGAATATCCACCTCCATAATCATATTGATATTTTTAACCAGATTTTCCGAGAAATTCGATTTATCCAAAAAGAACGGATAATATCCATGATGCAAATACCCCGGAAAATAATCTAATGGATTTACTTGCGCACAAATTTCCTGAGCGATAGCCCTATGATTGGTTATAATATCGCTAAGAGAATATGAAGGGAAATGAGTAGAAGCCATCAAATTCAAATATTCCCGAAATGAAAACCCTCGCAGATTATAAGAATCGACCAATCCGGCCAATACCGGATTCTCCTCTTTTAATCGCATAACCGACGAACCGGAAAAAATTATTTTCAATTCGGGCAAATGATCATAACAATATTTCAATTCCTCCGACCAACCCGGATACTTAAATACCTGATCTATCAGTAATACCCGTCCCCCTTGTCCATAAAAACGTTCTGCAAAATCTCTCAGAGTATGCTCAGTAAAATATAAATTATTGAGATTTATATATAAGCACGACCGGTCTAAGCCGTAATTTTCTTTGGCATATTGCAGCAAAAATGTGGTTTTTCCTACCCCTCGGCTACCCTTTATACCTACCAAACGGCTGTTTTTGTCGATTTGATACATTAAATCCCGTTTCACCGGAGACTCTACATGCTCGACGAGATACTTGTGTGTTCTATAAAACGATTCCACGGCTTCTCTCTTAAACAGGCCACAAAGATAATAAAACACCACTATTTTGGCAAGCCGACTTTGCAATTTATAATATGATAGTGTTTATTACTTTTTATTTTAACATTATTTCAAAGAAGTATCTTCCCCACTTATAAGCTCCTATAATAAACAAACACAATAATATTTCATTAGAAATACCTATATAACACAAGAGAGATTACCGAACCTCGATAATCTCTCTTAATTTATTTATTCGTTTAGTTATCACTTCGCAGGAGAAATCGTTGCTGCACGATCGAGAATATAAGAACCGAAACGATCGAGTTTCGCATCGCTGGTCTTTTGTTCCAACTGATCGGGGCTAACGCCATAAGATACTAAGGCATCATAGACTCTTTCGGCACGAGCTTTGCGCAACTTAGCATTGAAGGCTGCCGTACCTGTTTCACTATCGGCATAACCGGTAATCACATACTTCGTATCCTTGTTGGCTTTAATAGCCTTTGCAACAGCTTTCAACACTACTCTGTCTTTCCCTTGCAGTTCCGAACTATTTATATTATAATAAACGGTAACCACAGGAGCTTGTTCCTCAACGATCTTTTCTGCCGGACGATTCTTACATTCGGCCAATTGTTGTTCGAGGTCTGCTATTTTTCGATTGGCATCGCGCAATTGAGCGACAAGAGCATCTCCTTCCGCATCGCTGTATTTACCCACAACCGGAGCTACAACAGGCACAACCGGAGCATTCCAACCACGACCTTTGAACTTATAGGTTACACCCACCAAAGCAGAAAGAGTCTTAGCATGATTTCCTTCCCCGGCAACAGTCTCTTCAAACACATCGAAACGAAGATCCAAATTGATAGCCCAAGCATCGCTTAAACGGAAACGGTTTAACAAACCGCCTCTCATACCCATATTGACACAATCGGCAATATCCCCATCACCAGAAACCGCAATAGGAATTCCCATACCGACATATAAAATAGGAGAATAAACGCGCTCGCGATATCCACAGAACAAACTTGCCAAATCGCCCATCACATCAAGAGCCGGCGTTATTAAAGCATACGATTGTTTGTAATAAGTATTGTCGAGCATCTCGCCACTCATGCCATTACCCCATAAAGCAGCTCCTTTCATTCCATAATAATCAGCGCCCAAACGCAACCCGATAACAGGAGAAAACCATTTCTCGACATTAAGACCAAACACAGGAGCAATACGCTTACCAAAATCGGCATGGCTATCAAATCTCCCTAAACTAAAATCAACCCCGCCTTCAAGTGAAATCATCCAATTGTCTTTAAACTTATTCAAGACAATTTCTTTGGAAGGTTCTGTCTTAGCCTCCTCTTGGGAAGCTGCTGCAACCATTGCCGGCATTGCTGCAAAAACACCTGTAAGCAAAATTGCAGATACAGTCTTCTTCATACTACTATTATTTTTAATTAATATATGTTTAACATTCGATCGACCAGCATATAAAAGATATGAAAATCAATCATTTTATAGACCCAATTGAATTTGGGGATAAAGATAATTGATTTATTTTATTCGACAAACAAATTTTATTTAAATTTACAACAAAGTCGTTCTTCTATAAAAAAAGAAAAACGACTTTGCTTAAATTTCTCTAAATACTTATTTCTCTACAAATTCAATAATTTCCCGAGCGATATTATCCGAAGTAAATCCCAATTTTTCATCAAGAACCTTATATGGCGCAGAATAACCGAAATGGTCCAATCCATACACTTTGCCCTCACTGCCCACCAACGGGAACAGAGTCGAAGGCAAACCGGCCGTCAACCCAAACACCGGCAACCCGGGAGGTATTACCGCGTTTCTATACGATAAAGGCTGCTCCAAAAATAGACCTATCGAAGGAGCCGAGACGATCTGTACCCGTACCCCCTTATCATGCAATATATTTACGGCGCCGACTAAGGTAGAGACCTCCGATCCATTGGCCACCAACACAACATCGGGAGTCTCGTCTTTCATCAATATATAAGCGCCTTTCTCTGCTTGTAATGCATCGTTATAACGACTGCCCGAAGCCGACGGTAAATCGGGGACATCTTGACGGGAAAGAATCAATGCCGTCGGTGTATCCTTATTCTCCATAGCCAATTTCCAAGAAACAAGAGTTTCAGCGCTATCGGCCGGCCTCAGAACCAACACACTATTTTTGCCGCTATGATTCTTCAACTGCTCCATCAACCGTATTTGAGCTTCCTGCTCTACCGGCTCGTGAGTAGGTCCATCTTCTCCCACCCTGAAAGCATCGTGCGTCCAAACATATTTCACGGGCAATTCCATCAAAGCCGCCATACGAACTGCCGGTTTCATATAGTCAGAAAAAACAAAGAATGTTCCACAAGCAGCCTGCATTCCTCCATGCAACAATATACCGTTCATAATCGCCGCCATAGTCAATTCAGCGACCCCAGCATGTAAAAATGCTCCGTGGAAATCACCCTTCGCAAAAGCTCCTGTCTTCTTCAAAAAAGCCTCTGTCTTATCCGAATTTGCCAAATCAGCCGAAGAAACGACCATATTTTTCACCCGTTCTGCCAAATAAGCCAAAACGTTTGCCGAAGCAGTCCGAGTAGCGACATTCGGTTTATACTCTATCGATGAGAAGTCAAGCGCAGGAAGTTTTCCGGCATAAAAATCGTGCAACTCTCTGGCCAATTCGGGATTTTCTTTCTCCCACGCAGCTTGCGCCGATTTACGTTCTGCGACAATCGCTTTCAATTCCTCTGCTCGACGGGCATACAGACCGGAAGTTTCAGGGAATATCACAAACGGATTTTCCACATTTCCGCCTAAATTCTCAATGGTCTTTTCATAAGATGCACCCGACTTACTCAAAGGCTGTCCATGCGTAGAATATTTTCCCTCGAATTTCTCTCCCGTAACCGTTACACACCCACGTCCCATAATGGTTTTCCCTATAATTAGAGTCGGACGTTCAGTTTCACGATTAGCCAACGCCAATGCATCACGAATAGCTACCGGATCGGTTCCGTCTATTTCCACGACATTCCAATTCCACGACCTATACTTCGCAGCAGTATCTTCATCGGTTACCGCATCTGTATCAGTCGAAAGTTGTACGTCGTTACTATCATAGAACATAATCAAATTATGCAATCCCAAGAATCCGGCCAAACGACCTGCACCCTGAGAAATCTCCTCTTGAATACCTCCATCGGAAATAAACGCATAAATTTTATGACTACACCATTCGCCGAAACGAGCAGCCATAAAACGCTCGGCGATAGCAGCGCCGACAGCCATCGTATGTCCCTGACCCAAAGGTCCCGAAGTATTCTCAATACCATGCATTACATCTACTTCGGGGTGGCCGGGAGTTATACTGCCCCATTGACGAAACGACTTCAAATCGTCCATCGTATAAAACCCCGACATAGCCAATACACTATAAAGCATCGGGGACATGTGCCCGGGATCTAAAAAGAAACGATCACGATTTATCCATTTCGGATCCGCCGGATCGTACACTAAAAACTCGGAATATAACACATTGATAAAATCAGCTCCCCCCATAGCACCTCCGGGGTGACCCGATTTGGCTTTTTCAACCATCGCCGCCGTCAATACTCTGATATTGTCGGCCGATTTGTTTAATAAGTTCGTATCGTTCATGGGAATTTTTTTACAAAAATAATACAATTCATGAGTATACAAACACAAAAACCGCCAAAAGTTCACAAAAAGACAAAGAGAGTGAAGAAGCATCTTCACTCTCTTTACTAAATCTTATCTATTAAATAAATAGTTACGCCTCATAATCGTCGGTCGGAATATCTGTATTAACATTCTTACTACCTATGGCAGCATAGAATAAAATATAAGCCAATCCCAACGCAATTACCCAATAGCTATTCAAGAATCCAGCGAAATCGGCTACACCGCCTTGAATCAAAGGCAATATACCGCCACCGCAAACCATAACCATAAACAGGCCAGAAGCTGCTGCTGTATATTTACCCAACCCTTCTACTGCAAGGTTGAAAATACCGCCCCACATCACAGAAGTACAAAGTCCGCAAAGGATTAACAACATCACGTTTACAGGAACTTGGGCAAAGCCGAATGATATATCGGACTTAAATACCGGCATATTTACCAAAATATTATCAGCACAGAATATCGCACCCAATACCAATGCGATACCCACTGTCGATACAACCGTCAACATCGCGCGACTGGACACCTTCGCTCCGATAGAGGCCCCGCACAAACGACCGATCATCATCAAGAACCAATATGTCCCTACAACCGATCCGGCAATCGTTGGATCGATGTTTATCTCAGGTGAAGTCATAAACAAATTGGCAAAATTAGGAATGCCGACTTCAACACCTACATATATAAAGATAGCAACAGTTCCCAACACAAAATGGCGGAAAGAAAGTGCGCTATGTTTACTCTTCTCCTTTTTGGCAGAAGTTTTTACGATATGAGGTTCTGGAATATTTACAAAATATAAAACGACAAATGCCAAAGCAAAAATACCCATTGCCAAGAACAAGGCAGGGTCGGCATTGGAAATTTTAGCCTGAGCCAAATCACCGATCAAATAACCTACCAACACCGGTACAATAGTCGCACTAATCGAGTTGAACGAACCACCTAATTGAATCAATTGATTTCCTTTGTTTCCACCGCCGGCAAGAGTATTCAACATAGGATTCACTACCGTATTCAACATACACATGGAAAAACCGGAAATGAAAGCGCCCACCAAATACACGGCGAAACTTTCGGCGATACCCGACAAGAAAGTGATACCTACACCGATAAACCCGACGGTTACGGCAAGAAGCGCGGTCTTCTTATAACCAATGCGCTGCAACAGCATACCGGCCGGAATTCCCATAAAGGCATAAGCGATAAAGTTAGCCGCATTTCCCAACTGCGACATAAAGTTACTGGCTCCGAACTGACTTTTAACAATGACTCCCATCGGATTCTGAAGCCCTGTCACAAACGAAATCATGGCGAACAATGCAAACATCACTATAATGGGAAGTGCATAGTTCTTTTTCTGCTCTGTACTCATTTTATAAGATTTTAATTAATGAATTTATGTGTGTTTTATTTCTTTTACAATAGATATTTTACCCTTTGCACATCAAAAAATACAAAATTGAGAGCAAAAGTAATGTTAATTATCCATCAACAGATACGATAGCAGCATGTTTTTGAGCATAAAAACTTTCAAAACTCACATTCAGATTGTCATTCAAAAACATGAATAAACACGTTCCCCGAATATAGACGTTCCTATACGCACCAACGTACTGCCATGTCGTAAAGCCAACGGATAATCATGTGACATTCCCATCGATAATTCACAAAATGCCGAAGAGTCGACCGAGCTCGAACCTTTCACCTCATCGAACAATTTTTTCAAAGCACTAAATTCTCGCTCTATACAATCCTCATCATCTGTCTGGGTGGCCATACCCATCAATCCACATATCCTTACATGAGGATATTTCTCCGAGGAACCGCCTTGTAACAATTCCCGGCAAGAATCAAGCGTAAAGCCATATTTACTATCCTCTTGCGCCACGTGGATTTCAAGAAGGCAATCGACTACTCGACCGCATTTGGCCGCCTCGCTTTCTATAACCGAAAGGAGCTTTTCGCTATCCACGCTATGAATAAGAGTAATGAACGGGACAATATATTTCACTTTATTGGTTTGCAAATGACCTATAAAATGCCATTCTATATCCTTAGGCAAAACCTCATACTTTTCAACAAGTTCCTGTACTCGGCTCTCCCCGAAAATACGCTGTCCCGCCTCATAAGCCTCCATTATGGTTTCGGCCGTATGAAATTTCGAGACCGCCACCAACCGAGTTCCAGCAGGTAACTCTTGACGAATTCGCTCTATATGTCGGGCTATATCACTCATTCTTGCGGACGATCTTCTTCTTTTGTTTTTCTTTCGGGATCAAACGGATAAACGTCCATCAACGGAGTTTCTGTAATAGAAACAATCACCCAGTCGGCCATTGTTCCTTTCATGCCTTCCACCAAGTTTTTCAATGCCGTTTCAAAATCTGCGGCTTGCACAAGCATATACGATGCCGTACGTTTTTCCATACCGCTTTTCTCGTCGAGAGTGATAAAATTGAGTTTACATTTATACCACCGATCACCTGTTTCATCAAAAAAAAGCTCGCTGAAATTAGCTCGCTTCACCGCCGAAACAGAAAATTCCCCCGAGATAAACGGAGATACCTCCTCAATAATACGAGCTTCCGCTTCGGTAAACGATAAAGCATCCACCAAATAGGGCTCTGTCACTTTTTTTTGCATGCCGTTTTCCAGCATCTTATCGTACTTAACTCTGCACTCAAACCAATTAGCCATATTTTTGCATTCAAAAAAGAAGGTGCTCCTGCACCCTCGGTTGTTAATATTCTATTTTATCACTCTTGTTTTCCCATTTTTCAAAAGCCTTGATAGCTTCGCCGCGCATCATCGGGACTACATTCAAATGGCGTTTTTCCAAAGGTAAAGCCAATTCGTCGTAAATAAACGAGTCATCGAATCCTATCTCCTTGGCATCCGCCTTCGTATTTCCGTAATACACTTTGTCGAGATGCGCCCAATAAATGGCTCCCAAACACATGGGACAAGGCTCGCAAGAAGTATAGATCTCGCATCCGCTCAAATCGAATGTCCCCAATACCCGGGCTGCTTCACGAATCGCATTTACTTCTGCATGCGCCGTAGGATCGACCGATGCCGTCACACGATTTGCCCCCCGCGCTATGATTTTTCCATCTTTCACAATCACCGCACCGAACGGCCCCCCGTCGTGATCTATATTATCGAGAGACAACTTTATAGCCTCTCTCATAAATGATTCTTTTTCACACATACGTCAAGAACAATTCACATTAATTTATAAAGTCTTCAATGAGAGCAAATAAAAAGGGCTGCACATCTCCGCTTATAACTATGCCTATTTCTCACTTTCACTACAAAAAGACGACATGAATAAAACGAATTTATTCGATTGCACTGTATATTGTCTATTTTGCATTACTTGCAAAGTTACAAAACAGATTCAACGAAAAAAATATACTTAAAAAAGTATGTCCCTATTTTAAGCTTCTTTCAAACTTTTATTCACGCGATCGATATAATCGAGCAACTCTTCACGCCCCCGTTTTTTTTCCGACGATGTAGCGAAAATGGGAGGCAATTCTTCCCAAGATTCATGCAGCACCTGTTTGTAATACTCGATATGCTCTTTCAGTACTATGGGGCCAATCTTATCCGTTTTTGTAAATACAATGGCAAAAGGCACGCTGTTTTCACCCAACCATTCCATGAATTCGAGGTCTATCTTTTGAGGTTTGTGCCGACAATCGAGCAGGACAAAAAGACAAGTCATTTCCTTGCGATAAAGCACATACCCCTCTATCATTTCCCGCAATGCCTCTCGACTCTCTTTGTCTCGGCGGGCATATCCATAACCCGGCAAATCGACCAAGTACCAACTATCATCGACAAAAAAATGATTGATAAGCATCGTCTTTCCCGGAGTAGACGAGGTCATCGCCAACCCTTTCTTACAAGTCAACATATTTATCAACGACGACTTTCCCACATTGGAACGTCCGATAAAAGCATATTCGGGTAATCCGTGCGATGGGCAGTCCTTCACATGGCTGCTGCTAATCACAAACCGGGCGTTTTTTATTTCCATATATTATATTCAAATTTTGACAATCCATGCAAAAATACTCATTTTTCCCGATTTGACGACAACGCTGTTTTTTCTCTGTCTCAAAATATGACATACAGAACAATAACTAACAGATATTTCCTATATTTGTAGATACGAATATAGGATGCGGTTCGGCATAGTCAAGTCAGAAATAAGATTTCGGTTTGCCTCTGCACTCACCTTTTACTATATTTGCAAACTCGTGAAAAGGAACAACCCTTATGGACCAACAATATTCTTCTATTCTTCTCGAAAATGCGGTAAACGAATTTGCCAAACTACCGGGTATCGGTAGGAAAACGGCTTTACGTTTGGTTCTGCATTTGTTAAGACAAGAAGAGGGCGAAGCCGAAAAATTCGGTAATACCATTATCAAGTTATGCAAAGAAATCAAACGTTGCCACATTTGCCATAACATATCCGACTCGGATACCTGTACCATTTGTGGCGACCCTTCGCGCGATGCCTCCACGTTGTGCGTTGTCGAGAATGTGAAAGAGGTGATGGTAGTCGAGAACACTCGCCAATTCCACGGGCTTTATCACGTATTGGGGGGGGTCATCTCCCCGATGGACGGCATAGGTCCGGCCGACCTCGAAATCGAAAGTTTGGTAGACCGAGTCGCCTCCGGTGGAATAAAAGAGGTAATACTCGCACTCAGCGCCACGATGGAAGGCGACACGACCAATTTCTACATATTCAGGAAGTTGGCTCCGTTCGATGTTAAAATCACCATCATCGCCAGAGGAGTATCCATAGGCGGAGAGCTGGAATACACCGACGAAATCACATTGGGGCGTTCCATTCTCAACCGCACGTTATTCAGCGAAAGTTTCAAAGGATAATATTATACTATTTTCATTAGACTGCCGTTATACATTATAATATTAGAGATTCTGTCTTGTGGTAAAAATCAGTGTCGTTATTGTCAATTACCGTGTAAAATACTTTTTGGAGCAATCGCTTCGGTCGGTACGGGCTGCATTAAAGACATACCCGATGGAAGTCGAGATCTTTGTCGTGGACAACCACTCGCAAGATGACTCGCTCGATTACCTCATACCCCGGTTTCCCGAAGTCCGATTCATCGCCAATACCGAAAACGTAGGATTCGCACGAGCCAATAACCAAGCCATCGAACAATCCACCGGGAAATATGTTCTGTTACTTAACCCCGACACTGTAATAGCCGAAAATACGTTATTCGAAGTTTTCCAATTTATGGAAGCTCACCCCGAAGCCGGAGGAACCGGGGTAAAAATGCTCGATGGTGACGGACGGTTTCTACCGGAATCCAAAAGAGGATTCCCCACTCCGTGGGTATCGTTCTGCAAGATTTTCGGGCTCTCGGCATTATTCCCCCATTCCCGCATTTTCGGCCGTTATCACATGAAATACCTCTCTCCCGACGAATGCCACCCCATAGACATTCTTTCGGGTGCATTCATGTTCATGAGACGTGAAACACTGGACAAAAGCGGGCTACTCGACGAAAGTTTTTTCATGTACGGCGAAGACATCGATCTCTCCTATCGGCTCGTCCTTGCAGGATACACCAATTACTTCCTGCCGACTCCTATTATACATTACAAAGGAGAGAGCACGAAAAAAGGAAGCCTGCGATACGTCCGTGTCTTTTATGAAGCCATGCTCATTTTTTTCAAAAAGCATTACCCGCATTACAGCAAAGGGTATTACCTCGCCGTAAAATTCTCTATATTCTTCCGAGCCTCGTTAGCCGCTGCTTACCGAGCCGTCTCCTTTCCGTTTCATAAGCATGGAAAAACCGATAAGAAAGAGAAAGGAAAATGGTATATTCTCTCCCGCACCCCGCAAACCATAGCCCGATTGATTCCGGGTATAAAACACTACACGCCTATATGGTCAGCCGATGAAATTCCGTCGTCATCTGAACGACAAGACAACCGACATATCATATTAGATTCGGGACTACTTTCCTATCGGGAAATCATAGAAACCATACAATCAAAAAGCGACGTCCGTAACCATTTCCTCATCTATACTCCCGACTCAGAAATCATCATTTCACCCCAACAAACCTATACGAAACCATGAACTACCTCACCGGCAAACAAATAGAACTGCGAGCGGTAGAACCCGAAGACCTCGATGCCCTTTACCGCTGGGAAAATGATTCGTCTCTGTGGATATACGGAAGTACCGTATCGCCCTTCTCACGTTATCTGTTGAAACAATACATCGAAAACTATACGGCCGACATCACTCGGGACAAACAATTAAGGCTCATAATCATGCGAAAAGAGAGTCGCCAAGTTATCGGTGCGATAGACTGTTTCGACTACGATACCACAAACCGTAAAGCAGCGATAGGTCTCCTCATCGATCCCGGTCACAAACGACAAGGATTCGGACGGGATGCCCTCGAAACATTCGTAGAATATGCTTTCCGTTTTTTACACCTGCATCAATTATATGTACATATTCCCGTTTGTAACACAGCCAGCATAGCGCTTTTCAGAACATGCGGATTTCACGAAAGCACACGCTTAAAAGATTGGATACGGTTACCTCAGGGATATGCCGATGCTCTGATATTTCAAAAATTCAATCGGGAATAAGCGACTAATTCATCAGAGGACTCTAATTAAGCGAAGGTTCCTGCGGGGAATTTAGCCACAACTTATATCCGTCACCCATACCCTTTACTATCTCTCTCCAAAAAGCATCATCTTCGGCCGCAAGACAATCGCCCGGCGAAGTCATAGTCGTCACAGCCCACGACTCCTGTTTTAATTCCCCGTCGAGCTGCCCGGCCGACCAACCGCTATACCCGATCAAAAACTTCACATGCTTTTGCACCGTAGAGTCGCTTCTCAAAAAAACGAGCAGCATATCGAAATCCCCATTAGCGAACAACCCCGTCGAAACCTCCACTGCACCGGGCAATGACGCTATATCGTGCAAGAAAAACAAATGATCCGTTCCTACCGGCCCTCCACAAAAAACCGGAATGGAAGGTATATCGTTCTCTCCCTCTAACAATTCACTCAGAACATATCTCGTAGGGCTATTCAACACAAACCCCACCGCACCCTTCTCCGAATATTCGGCCAAACAAATAACCGCTCGGCGGAAACACCCTTCGTCCAAAAATGGCTCCGCCACCAACAACGCGCCCCGGTGAGGCGGCATCACCCGCCTGCGTATATGAAACGATTCGACGTGCATACAGATACGATTAAATCTCTGTCAAATATAAAAATTCAATCCCGTAGTTCAAAACAAATCGTAAAGTTTCACCGACAAAAAACGCTCTTGCAATCATTTCTTTTCGCATGGTCTCGAACTGTTACGACAGTAAACAGGCTAAGTAGAACCGTTATAAATTAAACGATGACACAGAGCAAACGATACGAAATAACCCCGAAACGCCTTACATTTGTACAGCAACACTACACCATTATGGACGGAAAAGACGACATCTCGAATGTAATCCGGGAGAAAAAAGCCGCACGGGTCACTTGGGTGGGATTTTTTACCAATCTCATCTTGTCTGCCGCAAAAATCATAGCCGGCATATGGGGGCGAAGTAGTGCCATGATTGCAGACGGCATACACTCCTTATCCGATTTTATCACAGATTTCATCGTTATCATCTTCATTAAAATCTCATCGAAAAACGAAGACAGCGACCACCCTTACGGACATGGCAAATTCGAAACCTTTGCCACCATGCTCATCAGCTTTGCACTCTTCGTCGTCGCCATTGGAATATTTTATTCGGGAAGCATCAAAATATACGAAGTCCTCAACGGGGAAATTATCGAACGTCCCACCTATTTGGCACTCGCTATGGCAGCTGTTTCCATCATCGTAAAAGAAAACTTATATTGGTACACGATCACAATCGGGCGCAACATCGACAGTCCGGCTGTCATTGCCAACGGCTGGCATCACCGTTCCGACGCTTTCTCCTCGATAGGAACCCTCATAGGCATATCGGGAGCTATGTTTCTGGGTGAACGCTGGCGGGTGCTCGATCCCATAACCTCACTCGTCGTAGGAATATTTATCTTTGGAGTCGCTTATAAGCTCGCTCGCCCCAGCATACAAGAACTTCTCGAAATGTCCCTCCCCGAAGAAGTGGAACAAAATATTGCCGAGAAAATACAGCAGACACCCGGAGTCATCGCATTCCACCACCTGCGCACGCGTAAAAACGGAAACACATTCATCATCGACATGCACATCAAAGTCGACCCCGATTCTTCTATCGTCAAAGCGCACGACATCGCCACACAAGTGGAAGAATCGCTCAAAACCACTTTCGGGAAAAGGACGCAGGTCAATATCCACATCGAACCGTATTTGCAAAAAAATTAAGCGATACAGATACTATTTTATCATTTTTTTCTATTTTTGTATTTGAACAGTCGTTAATAAACTGTTTTTGAAATCATTCAATCGAGTATAAACCCTAAAAGAAGAAAGGAGAAAACAAATAAAAAAAACACGAACGAAACAACGGGATTTGTGTACGACAGTATAGAATCCTCATAAATGCAATTAACCCGATGTATAAACACCCGGATAAGCGTTTCCCGTTCGGACACTTAAAATAAAATCGAGCTTTCAGCTCTTGTTCTCTTTACGTTGAATACCGCCAAACATTCATTCCACGAGAACAAGCAGATCGAAAGTTCACGCTTCAAAGGCGTGAGCTGTTCTGTGCTTGTTGTGGAATATGGTCACTTGGCGGTAACCAAACGTAAAGCAAGCGAAGAATGGTTACACGCCTTTTCCATATTTAAACCAATCGAAAAAAATTATAAAATACTCATATTCTTAAAAGAAATAATCATGAAAAATTTACTGACCGTTGTGATGCTGTTTGTTTTTTCAACAGCATTATATGCACAAAAAGACGTAACCAAATTTCTCGGGATTCCCGTCGATGGCACTAAAACTGCAATGATACAAAAACTTAAAGCCAAAGGATTCACACCCTCCACATGGGACAAAAATATCTTGGAAGGCGAGTTCAATGGATTTGATGTCAATGTACACATCGTAACAAACAACAATAAAGTTTGGAGAATCATGTTGGCTGATAAAATCACTCAAGATGAAACAGGTATAAAAATCCGTTTTAACGAACTTTGCCGACAATTCGAAAATAACAAAAAATATAAGTCCATGACCGACAAGGAGCAAACAATTCCCGACGACGAAGACCTTTCCTATGAAATGACTGTAAACAACAAACGCTATGATGCTGGTTTTTACCAAATTTCCCCATTGGACACCATAGCCATATACAATGAATCGAAACAATCTCTGCTGGACAAATATACGCAAGAACAGCTGGACAATCCGACAGAAGAAATATCAACTGCAATCCAACTTAATTATCTCAATAATAAACTAGATATTGAGCTGCAAAACATATTTGCTATGACTAATAATTTCGTTTGGTTTATGATCACCGAACATGCTGGAAAATATTACATCACTATGTTTTATGACAATGAATACAATCATGCCGATGGAGAAGATTTATAATTATAAACCCAATAAAAACAAGCGGAGCTTTTTCTCGAAGCTCCGCTTGCTGTATTTCATGCTATCTACCGTCTCTCGATACGGCCGGCAAAACCGCCACCGGGGAATAAAGTGACCTTCAACTGTCGGTCTTCGGGAACAGGCATTACTACCCGTTTATAATCGCAAGCGGCACGGTCGGCATTTATACCGTCCTTGAACAGCTCTATCTCATAAAAGCCCTCTCCCAAAAATGAGAGATCGACAATTATATCCCGTTTATCCCAGTTTGTCAAACCTCCTACGTACCACTCATCGCCCGAGCGCCTCGCCATTGTAATATATTCGCCCACTTTCCCGTCAAGCCCCAAAGTTTCGTCCCACACAGTCGGGATGCGGGCTATGAAAGCGGTACACTCCGGTTCTCTCTTGTAATTCGAAGGATTGTCGCACAACATATTCAACGGAGAATCAAAAATAACATACGTAGCCAACTGACGACAGCGTGTGCCCTGACTCATCGGCTCACTATTCACCGGATTATAATTCTTCTTGATTGCATTGCGCATAGCTCCCTGCGTATAGTCCATAGGTCCGGCAAACTGACGAATAAAAGGAATCTGTACATCGTAAGTCACTTGGTCATATCCTTTCGGGCTCCATTTCAATTGTTCCAAACCATTCACACCTTCATAGTTGATCACATTGGGCCATGTACGTTGCGCTCCCGTAGGTTTGTACATTCCATGAAAATCCACCAACATATTATAACGGGCGCACAATTCCGAAGCTTCATTGATAAACCGCACCATCTCTTGGTCGTCCCTATCCATAAAATCTACTTTGAACCCTTTTATCCCCATATCGGCATAATGCTTCACGACATTTTCCATATCCCGATGGAAAGCCCAATATCCGGCCCAAAGAATCAAACCGACATTTTTCCCGTCGGCATACGTTACCAATTCAGGCAAATCTATTTCAGGAACGACCTGCATTAAATCGGCCTTTTTATTCACAGCCCACCCCTCGTCGAGAATCACATATTCTATCCCGTTCTCCGCAGCAAAATCGATATAATATTTATACGTCTCGTTATTGATTCCGGCACGAAAATCTACCCCGTAGAGATTCCACGCATTCCACCAATCCCAAGCCACCTTACCCGGTTTTATCCACGAAGTATCGGCGATACGCAGAGGTTTCCCCAAACGGAACACGATATCACTGGCGGCCAACTCTGCATCATTACCGGCAACGGCAATCACCCGCCACGGAAGTTGGGCATTGGCATCACGAGCAATATATTCTTCTCGGGAAGTAACAAACTTTTGTAACATGTTATGTCCCCCTTGAACCGTCGTTTTCGGAACCGGCGCAAAGTGCGACGTAAGGACCGGAGTATCGCCTCCACCCACCAAATACATACCCGGATAATTATCCAAGTCGGCTTCGGTTATACACACTTTCATTCCATGAGGCAACTCTACCAACACAGGAAGAAATAAAAGGCGCGACGATTTAAATTTGGTAATAGATTCATGTTCATAAGTATTCTCGAACGAGTTGATATACTGCGACTCGAAATCACCATCGTCTCCACGTTTTACATAGCTAGCGTACATCGGATAATCGGCGGGAAATGTAAAATCAACTTGTTCGTTATATACTGTATAAGGGATATTACTTTTATAGGTCAATCGATACGCTATTCCATCGTCATAAGCCCGCACAACCAACCCCTGTTTTCCCGATGTCAAAACCATCTGATTATAACGATCCTTCACTTGAAAACGTTTATAAACAGGAGCCGGAATCATCTCGTCTACAAAACTCCTGCGAACTTTGGGTTGTTTGGAATTCATGCCCCATAAAACTTTTGTTCGAGATTCGTTGTTTTCTTTTATCGTGAGGGATATAGGAGACGGAGCCAAAACCTCTGTTTCTCCAGCAAACACGCTCAGAGTCGTCCCGGAATTCGTTACCGATACGACCACTCTTAAATCTCCCGAGGGCGAAGCTACTTCATAATTTTTAGCTTGAGCCGCAAATACCGTCATGACCGCAATGAAAAGGGAAATGCTCTTTTGGAAAATGTTCATAAGGTTAACTTTATTTTATTATTACTCTGTAAAATACAATGATAAACAAAAGCAAAAATAACAAAATAGTCACATATCGAAAAGAAAAGAAACTTTTATTTCTCATTTTTTATAAACAAGACATGTATTCCCCGCTTCCCGATACGAAATTTGCCGTCGAAATATTTGAATACAATTTTAAATTATGGACGAACGCAATCTCATCAACGGCTCGCTCGTGTCGTATCTCTCTTGGGCCGCCGATTTTATCTCACCCATACGTTGGTTTCTATTAGCTGCATTCGCATTGGTTTTGGCCGACTTGAAATTCGGGATCGAAGCAGCACGGCATAGGGGCGAAACCATACGCAAAAGCAGGGCGATACGCCGAAGCGCAAACAAAATCATCGATTATCTTTGCTGGATACTGGTCGCCACGAGTTTTGGCGAAGCATTCGGCACACCGTTCGGGATTCCCATATTACCGGCACTTGTGCTGTTAGTGGTGTATGGCTGTGAAATCAATTCGTGTTTCAACAATTACTTCGAAGCCCGGGGAAGCAAACTGCGAATCAACATCTTCAAATGGTTAAAAAACAAGTCCGATATTATGGTCCCCTCCGACGATGAAAACGATACCACGAAAACATAAACTTTACATCGGGATAACAGTCGCTCGATAACAATAATTTACGCCAAACATAGCCGGATTAGCTCAAAGTTTTGTATTTTTGCGAAAATTTACAAACATATACCTATGAATATTCTCGACCTAAGCGAACAAGAGATCATTCGTCGTAACAGTCTCGACGAAATGCGCAAATTGGGCATAGAACCCTACCCTGCTGCCGAATATCCTGTAAACGCCTATTCTCAGGAAATAAAAAATAATTTCGTCGATGGTGCGGAAACTCCTCGTCAGGTAGCCATAGCCGGACGTATTATGAGTCGGCGTATCATGGGTAAAGCCTCATTCATCGAGTTGAAAGACTCGGAGGGCCGTATCCAAGTTTATATTTCGCGTGACGACCTCTGCCCGGGAGAAGATAAAGAATTATACAATACCGTATTCAAAAAGCTGCTCGACATCGGCGATTTCATCGGTATTCGCGGATTTGTATTCCGCACCCAAATGGGAGAAATAACGGTTCATGCGCAAGAACTGACAGTACTCGCCAAATCGATACGCCCCCTTCCCATCGTAAAGATGAAAGACGGGGTAGCCTACGACGCTTTCGAAGACCCCGAGCTCCGTTATCGCCAACGCTATGTAGACTTGGTGGTAAACGAAGGAGTAAAAGATATATTCATCAAACGGAACAAAGTGTACACCTCCATGCGGGAATATTTCAACTCTCGCGGATATCTGGAAGTCGAAACACCCATTCTGCAATCGATACCCGGAGGTGCGGCCGCCCGTCCGTTCATCACCCACCACAATGCGCTCGACATACCTCTATATTTGCGTATCGCCGATGAATTATATTTGAAACGGCTGATTGTCGGAGGCTTCGAAGGAGTGTACGAATTTTCCAAAAACTTCCGCAACGAAGGCATGGACAGAACGCACAATCCGGAATTTACCTGTATGGAAATCTATGTCTCCTACAAAGACTACAACTGGATGATGGATTTCACCGAAAAAATGTTAGAAAAAATCTGTCTCGACGTAAACGGTACTACCGAAGTCAAGGTCGGTGAAAACACGATCAATTTCAAAACTCCGTTCAAGCGTATCACTATGCTCGACGCCATCAAGGAACACACGGGTATCGACATCAGCGGCATGGACGAAGCACAATTGCGCGAAGTTTGCAAAAAAATCGGGGTCGAGGTCGACGAAACAATGGGCAAAGGAAAAATCATCGACGAAATATTCGGCGAGAAATGCGAAGGCCATTACATACAGCCCACCTTTATCACCGATTACCCCATCGAGATGTCGCCGCTTACCAAACGTCATCGGAACAACCCCGAACTGACCGAACGTTTCGAACTAATGGTAAACGGGAAAGAACTCTGTAATGCCTACTCCGAGTTGAACGACCCCATCGACCAACGGTTGCGTTTCGAAGAACAACTCCGCCTCTCCGAAAAAGGAGACGACGAAGCCATGTTCATCGACAATGACTTTATCCGGGCTCTCGAATACGGCATGCCTCCCACATCGGGTATGGGAATAGGTATGGACCGGCTCGTCATGCTCATGACCGGCCAAACCACCATACAAGAAGTTCTCCTCTTCCCGCAAATGCGCCCCGAGAAAGTTCAAAAACGAGATAACGAAGCGGCCTATACCACCATAAACATTCCTGCCGAATGGGTCGCACCCATTCAAAAAGCAGGATACCTCACCGTAGCAGACGTAGCAGAAGCCAATCCGAACAAAATGCATCAAGAAATCTGTGGCATTAACAAAAAATACAAGCTCGAACTGGCTAACCCCACGATCGACGATGTAAAAGAATGGGTAGAAAACGCAAAACGATAATCGACCATGCCTATACCCGGTAAAATAGCGATCATGGGAGGTGGCAGTTGGGCGACAGCTTTGGCAAAGCTGGCGCTTAATAATGCCGATAATATCCTATGGTACATGCGTCGAGACGACCGTATCGCCGATTTCAAACAAACAGGTCACAATCCTGTATATTTGTCCGATGTCACATTCGACACATCTCGAATACATTTCAGTTCCGACATCAACGAAATCGCCGATGCGGCCGACACATTGCTCTTGGTGACTCCATCGCCCTACATGAAGTCCCATTTAAAGAAACTGTCGGCCGACATCAGTAAAAAATTTGTCGTGACAGCGATAAAAGGAATCGTTCCCGACGAAAATATGATCGTCACCGAATACCTGCAAAATTTCTATCACGTGCCGGAATCCCACTTGGCCGTAATCGGGGGGCCATGCCATGCCGAGGAAGTAGCGCTCGAACGGCTCTCCTATCTCACCATCGGGTGTAACGATCTGCAAAAAGCGAGAAGTTTCGCCGACATATTGGCGAGTCCCAAGCTGAAAACCATTATCTCCTCCGATGTAAAAGGTATTGAATATTCTGCCGTATTAAAAAACGTCTATGCCATAGCCGCCGGGATTTGTCATGGTATGAAGAGCGGAGATAATTTTCAAGCTATGCTCGTATCCAACGCCTTGAACGAAATGGACCGTTTTTTACAAGCAGTCTCCCCATGCCGGGACAGAAACATCAGCGACTCGGTATATTTGGGAGACCTTTTGGTTACCGCCTATTCCCGGTTCAGCCGCAATCACAATTTCGGATCCATGATAGGACGTGGTTACTCCGTCAGCGCCGCAAAAATGGAAATGGAGATGATTGCCGAAGGATATTTCGGCACGAAGTGTATTTACGAAATAAACGAACGATACAAGGTGAACATGCCCATACTGCAATGTGTTTATGATATACTCTACAAAAAAGTATTGCCCCGGCACGCCATCGAAAGTATATATGATACATTTCTGTAATACAACTAATATAGTGAAACTATGAAATCAATCGAATTGAACATTGAAAAAGCATTAGGCACTGTATCCAAAAGCGATGTATTCGCATTGGAAGACAAAGCGAAAAGCGGCATGGAAATGCTGCACAAAGGTACGGGTAAAGGAAATGACTTTTTAGGGTGGCTGCATCTACCCTCCGAAATAACAGAAGCCCATTTAGCAGACCTCGAAGCTGCTGCAAAACAATTGAAAGACCGTTGCGAAATAGTAGTAGTCATTGGTATCGGAGGTAGCTACCTCGGGGCCAAAGCTGTTATCGAGGCTCTATCCGACTCATTCGAATTTCTTCGCTCGGAACATAAAAATCCGCTCGTACTGTTTGCCGGACACAACATCGGCGAAGACTATTTGTTTGAACTGCAAACCCTCCTGAAAAATAAATCTTTTGGCATCGTCGTCATTTCAAAATCGGGAACGACAACAGAACCCGCCATTGCTTTCCGATTGTTGAAAGAACAGCTCGAAGCACAAGTAGGAAAAGACGAAGCCAAACATCGCATCATCGCCATAACCGATGCAAAAAAAGGTGCACTGCGTAAACTGGCCGACACCGAAGGATACAAAACTTTTGTCATTGCCGACAACGTAGGAGGCCGTTTCTCGGTACTCACTCCCGTAGGACTATTGCCTATCGCCATAGCCGGATTCGACATCAGAACGCTGGTTTCCGGAGCGGTAGCTATGGAAAAAGCGTGTGGAGAAGATATTCCTTTCGAGAAAAACCCCGCAGCGATTTATGCTGCCACCCGAAATGCTTTATATCAAAGCGGGAAGAAAATTGAAATCCTCGTCAACTTCAATCCTAAATTACACTTCTTCGCAGAATGGTGGAAACAACTCTACGGAGAAAGCGAAGGAAAAGAAAACCTCGGAATCTATCCGGCATCAGTCGACTTCACGACCGATTTACATTCGATGGGACAATGGATTCAGGAAGGTGAAAGAACCATCTTCGAAACCGTTCTTTCGGTTGCCCAAATGAAACATACGGTAAATATCCCTTCCGACAAGGATAATCTGGACGGGCTGAATTTCCTGTCGGGAAAGAGAGTGGACGAAGTAAACAAAATGGCCGAACTTGGGACTCAAATAGCTCACGTAGACGGCGGAGTCCCCAACCTTAAAATAGAAATACCCGAATTATCGGAACTCTATTTGGGACAACTGATTTACTTCTTCGAAAAAGCCTGCGGCATTAGCGGTTATATTTTGGGCGTAAACCCGTTTAACCAACCGGGAGTCGAAGCATACAAACGCAATATGTTCGCTTTGCTCAATAAACCCGGTTACGAAGAAGAAAGTAAAGCCATACAAGCTCGTATCTAATTAAACATAACGTAAATGTAGGAACAGCCTGCCGAAAAATTCGGCAGGCTGTTCTTTTAAAATATCTTATCAAATAAATTTTTCTATATATTTTTAATATCTTTACTCCCTATAAAACATAACCCTTAGATCATGAGAAGATTAGCTACTCTTATTTTATCGTTATGGGGAATTGCACTCTCCCATGCCGCTCTTGAAGTCCCCAAAGCTCTACCCGCAACCGATATTACTGAAAATTCCTTTACCGCAAACTGGCAATCTGTATCTCAGGCTTCGGCTTACAATTTGAATGTTTTTGCCTATAAAATGGAAGATTGCGGGACAGAAACAGTAAAAGTCACAGAAAGTTTTGAGGGATTAGTGCCTCGTTCTTCCGGGTCAAAACGAAATAAATACATAGACTCTAACCTATCCGTATTCCCCGAAAATTGGAAAATCGACGTGAATACCGGCTCTATTCGCCAATTATATACGACCAATGTCGCCGGAGATACCACATCTGTTTATTCGGGGAAAATAGCTCTTGCATTCGATGCCACAGGCGATTCGATTGTTACCCCTGTATTACCGGCTCCCGCCTCGAAATTTTCGTTTTGGATAAAAAACGCCAATGCCACCGGAACAGTCGCAGTTTACGGATTTGACGGCTTTCAATGGCACTCTCTCGGTGAAGCCTCAACAATTAGTTATCGAAGTGGGGGAATAGCCGATTTTTCCGCCAATATCCCGGTGGGGTGTATTCAGTTCAAAATGATTTATACCGATGAAAATCCAGATCTAAACAGTCCCACGGCTATTGACGAAATAAGTTATACTTATGGCGGTATCGTAAAAACACGGGATTATCTTGTCGAAAACAAACGAATCACAGAAACATCAGCTCCCGTAACCGGACTCAAAGACAATACCGATTATTTTTACACGGTAAAAAGCACCAACGACTCTGAAACTTCTTTGGAATCAAATATGATTGATGTATTCGGATATGCAGGTTCCCTTTCCAAACCTGTACTCAAAGAATTCACCGATATTCAAGGGGGGCAATATACAGCCAACTGGAACACAGTCATCGGGTCCAACGGATATGTCGTTTACAATGTTTATACCCACATTGCCCAAAGAGACGAAACAAAAACCATTCTCCACGAAAATTTCGATGCTTTTACGGGAGGCACAATCGATCTTCCGGCAGAAGACGACGGTACAACGAATTACGACGAATATACAACTGTCCCTGACTGGTCTGTTAATTTCGGCTGCTGGACGGAAGGCATGCTCAGTGGTATCAATATTCAGACCCCCGTCATCAGCACAACCAATACAAATGGTTGTACAATCAACGTACGAGTATATGGAGCCAAAGGAGACAAAATCGACTTTAACAACTTCTACTCACAAGATACCCCCGAGAAAGTAACCAAATTTCTCACACAAGAAGGCTATAATAATTTGACAATAGACTTTAAGCATAGCAGTGAACAAATGTATATCGAATTATATTTCAGGCAACTCGATTATACCAAAGAAATCTATCTCGACGAATTCACAATGACTCAAACTCTTTCAAAGGGAGACCGGTTTAGCTATAACTACGATTATACCCTCGTCGAAGGCCGCAGGACGAACAGTTACACTTTTACAGATCTACCCAAAGCATGGGGTGACCAATTTGCATTTCGCATGAGTGCCTATGCAGTAGTGGGCGACGATCTTTACCAATCTCAATGGACAGAACTGACAGAAGTTCCCGTTCCCTCGAATATAGACAATACCCGTCGAGAAAACCAAGAGATCAAGGTTATTTCCTATCCCGGCAACACAATTATACGACTTCTTGTACCCCAAGAAATTATCATCAGCGACCTACAAGGTCGAATCGTAGCCCAAGTTCAAGGTGTTGAGGGAGATAACTCCATCTCATTGAAGCAAGGGATTTATTTGTTGCGATGTGGTAACTATTGTCAAAAATTTATCTGTCGATAACGAAGAAACGAGCAAAACGAAAATCGGATTCAACATTTAGCCGATATAATTAAAACGTTCACATTTAAAATAATACGAGATTACCTCAAAAAGATAATCTCGTATTATTTGTATTTCAACAACCCGATTACTTTTAAAATCCCGATAGCGGAACACAAGCTCGTGTCGATTAACTATTATAACAAATTCCAATCTAAGTCCAGATTCAATCAACAAAAACTTTGAACTCGGCAACTTGCGTACCATCTTCACGGTGAAGGACTACGATATAATAACCACGAGAGAGGCTAATGTCCGTACCACCTATAAAAACATCTTCCGAGACGAGACACCCATCAAGGGCAAATACACGAACCTGCAACTGTAAATTGTTTTTACTTCGCAAGAAAAGCGTATTACCCGAACTGTAATAGATCAACTCGCCAGATGTTTTAATCGATTCAACGCCACTGCCTTCCGTTTCTTCATTATCCACCCTCAATTTCATTCGGTTAAGGTCGAGCGTCAGAATACAATGATTTGTCTTGGGAAGCACAAACTTATAGTCATTTCCCTCCTCAAACGAATTATACTCATAAATAACATCATGTTCCTCGCCAAAACGAATAGGTTCATCTTTTGTCCTAGCCACATAACAACGTTCCCAAGTTCCTCTTCTACGAAGGAATTTGAAATCGCCGGCCTCTACATCTCCTTCCCAACGATATACACCCTCTGCGATCGGGGTCATCACCATAGGATGGGCATTATCCCAACCACAAGGCATAGCCGCTCCAACAGCAAAAACCGAAAGAGGAAATGGATTCTCTACCAAATCCGGTTCAAACTTTTCGACGGTAAGTGTAAGATTGAGTAAATCGACTTTCAATTCATAATATCCATCTCCACTTCGGTCTGCCGGAATAGTCCACTTATTATCCTCTCCATTCAAACGCATTTTCAAAGGTTGTCCCACCTTTCCCGAAATAGAAAAATCTCCACTTGGTGCAGGGTGATATTTATCGTCCCAACTCAATCGTTTCAAAAACATGAAACTACCGCACTCGTCACCCTCATCGTTATAGCGCATGACACCCTTATAATAGAAAATATAAGGATATGTCCGATCCACTTCTAAGGCTTTGGCATCCTGAAACTTCCAAAATTGAATCTCTCGATTAAACGGGCCTCCTATGATATACAAGTTTTTAGGCAATTCGAGCCGTTCAGCCTTCAAACTTTTTGCATTACCATCGACTGTAAGGGTCAATCTATATACATCGGTCTCGCTCGCATACCGGATACACAACCCTCGCTCGTCTTCACCGGCCTCTCGCAAAGGTATAGAATCGCCCAAAGGATTATTACTACCACATTCATGGACATACTCCGTTATACCATCGGTCAATTTAAACAAAACTTCCGGCAAGCCACCCACGTAAACAAACTCCTTTCCATCGTCTCCCACCGGAGAAAGCACGACGGGAATCTTTAATTCAGCCGTATCTCCAACAAGCCGCCAATCTGCTCTCGCAGTTAGAACAAATCCAAACAAGAGAAATAAAACGGCTATATTCTTGCAAAATCTTTTCATATTTTTCTCTTTTTATTATTCAATGATTACGGTTATAGCTGAACTGCATGCTCTTTTCGGTACGGAAATCACGATCTTTTTACCCTCGGCATCATACTCATAAACAGCATGCGTTCCATCGGAAAAAGTGACCTTTGTCGGAGCCTCGTTCCGAGCCAAAAATTCAAGACGATAAGCCCGTTCTTCCGGCATATCGTCGAATGATCCGGTACGAGGATAAATAGTACAAGAGGTTCTTCCGTCCTCGGTATTTTGCGTAATTCTTGTAAATGTACAAGCTGTTTCATAATCAGCGTTGTTTCCGGCATCCTCATAATAATTAAATTCGCCTCTGACTCCGGGTGTAAACTGCAAAGTGAGTGTTTCAGGCCGTTTTTTCAGGTGCATCATACGAGGATAAAGCGGAATGATAGCACCCTCGCGATAATAATAAGGAATCTGTTCACGAGTGAACGAACGAGTAACGACCGAACCACCGTCGATTAACTCACCCGTCATCACTTCATACCACTTGCCCTCAGGTAGCCAAATATCTTTTTCACTGACATTCGTTCCTTTATCCGACGAAGTGACGGGGGCTACGAGTATATCGTTTCCAAACATATACTGTCCCTCATAACGGTAAGCCTCATCTGCTTCGGGATAATCATAATACATAGGACGACACATGCCCACTCCCGTATCGTACGACCAGCGTGCCATCGTATAAATATAAGGTATCAAAGCATAACGCAAATAAATGGCATCACGCATCTGCTCAAAATTAGCATATTTCCAAATGCGACGTTCGATATGGCCGGCAGCCGTAGCATGTGTACGCAATATAGGAGAGAAGACCCCGTATTGAATCCACCGCAAATACAACTCGGCATCGTTGGCTCCCTCCTGATTATGACCTCCTATATCATGACTCCAATAACCATAACCGACATTAGATGCGGTAGCTGTAAAATAGGGCTGAAAAGCCAACGAAGAAAAAGTCGCTTCCGAGTCTCCCGAAAAACCGATAGGATAACGATGATTACCCAACCCACCCCAACGATGAAAGATAAACGGCCGATTTTTTGCCTGCAATTTTTTATCGTTGAAAAACACATGATTCAACCAAAAAGTATTACCTAAATTCGGTTCATTCTGCGCAATCATCCACTGTTGCCAATCGACCCACCAAAAATCGACACCGATATTTTCATGAGGCCGTAAAATATGTTCGAAAAAGGCCTTGTAGAAATCCTTGTTTTCGATATTCCAACGAATGGTACCGTCTTCGTTAGTCAGACTATCGGCCTTTATATCAGAATAACGTCCGGCCAAATCGGCATACAAAGCATCATAATTATCCTCTTTGGGGAAAACACCATCGGCCGGATGCAAATTAAGTGTCGTATTCAAATTTTGTTCATCGTGCAACCAAGAGATAAAACCGGCAGGATCGGGGAAAAGAGCTTTATTCCAACTCCAACCGGTCCACTCGGTTCCATCGGTAGAACCGGTCTTGCCATTACGATGCCAATCCATATCTATAACGAGTACATCCATAGGAATATCACGCGAACGTATTTCATTTACAATATCGCGCATATCTTGCTCGGTATAACGTTGAAACTTAGAGTACCAATATCCAAATACATAAAGCGGAGGCAACGGAATCTTACCGGCTATCTTGGTGAAATCGCCAAGAGCCTTTTTATAATCATGCCCATAACCCATGAAATACATATCAAGAGCGGCGGTATCCTTACGTTGAGCGACCCAATCCATACCCCCATTCGTATCTCTCTCGAACATAAGACTCAGACTACCGTCTTTGCGAGGTTCTCGTTCATCGATCACAGCCCAACCAACACGAGAAAGTAACCCATTCTCCAACCATTCACGCACATCGCCCTCTGCTCTATCCAAAGTTCTAGTCGTTCCTTTCAGATTATACGGGTCTTGTTTCCCAGGATACCACACCTCTTCGACCCCGTTCACATCGAGTGTAATTTGTAAATTAGGATTACAACGATCATTACTTACCGGATATGTACCCAGTTTATAACGCAGTTCCAGTTTATCGGTTGTAAGATAAAGATATCCGTCACGTTCCTCTTGGGTAAAATTCGGAACCGGAAGATGGCGATTAATGACTACAAAGGACGCGCGATCCTCAAACTGCAATTTCGCACTATATTCTATACGAATCATTTCGGGAGTCAACACCGTAAAGCGCATGTTACCCGACTTCACAATAGCCTTTTCATCGGCCATCGAATTATCCTGCGCCCCGACAGTACACGCAATGAAAAGTCCCAAAATACTTAGGAGTACATGTTTTTTAATCATAAATACATAAATTTTTAATAGAAAGATTAAAGTCGTTCTACCATTATGACACAAAAAATACACATACCCCCTACATACCTGAAAAATTTTTGCTTTTACATGTTTTGTTATACGATATCGATAATATTTTGAATCGAATAAAAAAGGAAAGGGCTACAAAATGTAGCCCTTTCCTTTTTTATTTTTAAACCATTCTATTTATTATTCCGCTTCATACTCTATGGCGTCGCTTTCTGTATCATCGTCTTCCAACGCCTGAGCATCCGTTAAGATGGTTTTCACAAAGGTTGGTTTCTCATTAAACAAAACGATAGCAGATTGATTCCCGTCCGGAGTAATAAATTCTACCTGAGCGGCAACACCCAAAACCTCAGTCGTATCACGACCGACATAGCGAGCGATTAAATCATACGATTGTATATAATCGTCTACATTCGTGGCGACAAATTGATCATAAGCCGATTTGGCGGTCTCATATTCTCGAATATACGAAAAGTCCCTATCCTTGTCAAATTTTACGTAAGCTTCATGATCTTTGGGCAAACGCTCCATAGCCTGTTTATATCCTTCTATTTTCGAAGCATAATTACGGTCATTCCCATGTGAACGCATAGCCTCTTTCAATTTTCGTTCATAATCGGCACGACGAGCAAACTGGCTGTTCTCATCGAGTTTATAATTATGTTCTGCTACCTCCATCTCATATTTCAAACGTTGTTCGGTAGAAACGTAACTATCGATAGCCTCTTGACGACCGGCTCGAAGACTATCGGCAACGGTCACTTCATGGAGAATTTCTACTTGAATCGAATCGACTTTCTCTGCGGATAAGTTTTCATCGGCCGATAGAACCCACGTTCCAGACTTCAACTCCGATTTCACATATTCTTTAAATGCACTGACATAATCTCCATCGGCTACTCCACCCCCACAGGCACATAAAACAGCACCCATTGCACACACCGGAATCCATTTACATAATAGTCTCTTCATATCCTTATAACTTTATTTTATTTCAAAAAGCAGAAAAAACAAATCTTGATAATATCGAAATACAATCCATTTCCATATTTGCGACAAAAATAGTACAAGCCCAACGCAGAAACAAGTTTGATTAGTAATGCCGAAACTCGACCTATTCTCGTATCTATTGCAAAAATAATGGATTATCACAGAATACAAACATTTATGCCTTAATTTTACATCTTGTTAAATTTTTAACAAACCAGAAATAAACCCAATATCCAATCTCAAACAAAATAAAAGTCTTTCAACATCACTTCTTTGGCTAATTATCTCAAAAGCTCTATTTTTGTAGAATAAAACAAGAAACACGACATTTTGGAAAATATCGCTATTAAAAACTATCTTTTACAGCACAACGTGCCTTGCATTACTCCTAAGGCCGCGCTTATCGATATGGACGGAGTTCTCTACGACTCGATGAAAAATCATGTCGAAGCTTGGTATCGTACACTCACCCCTATGGGATTCAAATGTTCCAAAGATGAATTTTATCTATACGAAGGACGAACAGGAGCCAGTACAATTAAATACTTGTTCGACAAACATTTCGGGAAACAGGTGTCCGATGACGAGTGTGCCGAGATTTATAAAATCAAGGAAAAACATTTCAACGCGTTGGAAAAAATCGTCCCCATGCCGGGAGCCGACCTCATGCTGCAACGAATCATCGGTAACGGCATACGCCCTGTACTGGTCACAGGTTCGGGACAAGGTTCTCTCTTAGATCGGTTAGACCACGATTATCCCGGTGTATTCGAACAGCAATATAAGGTGACGGCATATGACGTAAAGATTGGGAAGCCGAGTCCCGAACCCTATTTAATGGGACTTTCCAAAGCCGGAGTCAAAGCGAACGAAGCGATTGTCATCGAAAACGCACCCTTAGGGGTAGTCTCCGGTACGGCAGCACAAATATTTACCATAGCAGTCAACACAGGCCCCATTCCGGCACAGGCGCTTATCGAAGCCGGAGCCGATATGGTTTTTCCGTCCATGCCCGATTTCGCCAATCATGTCGACGAACTTATACACACGCTAAAAATCACCCGATAATATCATCTGTATGGAGTCGCAAAAAATCATATTCACAGCCACACCCGGCGAAACCCTTAAAAATATGCTCGAAAACTTTTCTTTCGATACTCTTTTTATACTCTGCGACACACATACCCAAAAATTCGCCCTACCCGAAATATCGAAAAACATATCCACACAGGCTCAATATATTACGATCGAAGCCGGCGACACCCATAAAACACTCCAAACACTCGTTCACGTATGGAACGAACTGAGCCACAAGGGAGCCAGCAGAAAATCGCTTCTTATCAACTTGGGAGGAGGTATGGTCACCGACTTGGGAGGTTTCGCCGCAGCCTGTTTCAAAAGAGGAATCCGTTTCATCAATATCCCCACAACCCTGTTAGGAGCAGTAGATGCCGCCGTAGGAGGAAAAACAGGAATAAATTTCAATGGATTGAAAAATGAAATAGGAGCCTTCCGCCCTGCCGATACGGTCATCGTCTCTACACAATTCTTTCAGACACTGCCACAGAACGAATTATTGTCGGGATACGCCGAAATGTTGAAACACGGACTTATCGACAATCCGGCCACCTACCGTTCATTGCTCGATTTCGACTTGTCCATACCCGATTGGGAAAAACTTCTGCCTCTGCTCAAAGAATCGATACAAGTCAAAGAACGTATCGTCGCCGAAGATCCCTTTGAAAAAGGAATACGCAAAGCCTTGAATTTAGGTCATACCATCGGCCATGCATTCGAGAGCCTTTCACACAAGCGGGAAACTCCCATACCTCACGGATTCGCCGTGGCTTGGGGACTCATATGCGAATTACTACTCTCCCACCGTTATCTGAAATTTCCGTCCGAAACAATCTCCGAATTGGCAGCATACATCTATCGCCATTACAGAGCATTTCCCATTACCTGTAAGGACTACGAAACACTCTACGAGTTGATGACCCACGACAAAAAAAACGAAGCCGGATACATCAACTTCACATTATTACAAACCATCGGCAAACCGGTCATCGACTGTCACGTCGATAAGGAAGAAATATTCGTAGCATTCGACCTATACCGCGACCTATTTAAATTATAACCCCTACCGACTCTCTTGCAAGCAATTAGGAAATTTCGAAGAAAAACAGGAGTAAAAAAGTTGTTCAAAATTTTGTCAGTATAGAAAATACCACTACTTTTGCACTACCAATTCAGCGGGGTGTAGCTCAGCCCGGTTTAGAGTACGCGTCTGGGGGGCGTGTGGTCGCAAGTTCGAATCTTGTCACCCCGACTGATTTTAACCTAACTTATTGCAACTCAATAAGTTAGGTTTGGTCGTTTAAATACGACCGGGAGAAATACGGGAGATGTTTAATTCAAGGGGAGATTTGAAAAATAATCTCTTCTTAAAAAAAAATGTCTGTTCAAAAAAATTTTCTGACTTCGGAGGTAATTTCTTATACGCCTCCAAAACTTTATACCGGAAAAAAGGGTAATGACTGGTATATCGGATTTAAATCCTTCGATCCTTTGGCTGGAACTCTACGGCTAAAAAGAATCAAGTTAAATCACATCGAAAAGATTTCAGAACGGCGAAAGTATGCCGCCGATCTGATTACCCGTATACATAACCAGCTCCGAATCGGTTGGAATCCGTGGATCAACCAAAACGGGAGCAGTAAAGGGTTAGCCTTATTCTCCGACGTATGCGATAGATACCGGAGCTACATCGACCGGCTTTTTTCCGACGGAATCATTCGGCAAGATACCTATATAGGATATGTTTCCTACTTGCGAAATTTTCTCAAATACAACGATTCGCAAAAGCCGCCGATCACTTACATCTATCAACTTTCAAAATCTTATATCTCCGAGTTCCTCGATCATATCTATATAGAACGGGGAAACAGCCCGCAAACTCGGAATAATTATCTGACATGGCTACGGGTATTTTCGGGGTGGTTGTTAAAACATGGATATACAGAACACAAGCTAACCGACGGTATCGATAATATTTCCAAACGGAGTATTAAAAAAGAACGGAAACTTATAGAAGAAAACGATCTGATCCGGCTGCTCGACTATTTGAATACCCATAACCGGCACTATCTGTTAGGTTGCTATCTCTTATTTTATTGTTTCGTCCGGCCAAAAGAAATAAGTTTGATAAAAATAAATGACTTCTCTATTAAGTCCGGGACCCTCCGCCTACATGCCGATAATTCCAAAAACAGGAAAGATGCCGTTATCACGTTGCCGAATAAAGTGCTTAAACTATTGGTAGACCTAAATGTGTTCTCTTTTCCGGGCAATTATTATCTGTTTTCAAATGGTTTTATACCCGGTAAGGATTTCCGCGATAGTAAACAGTTCCGGGACTATTGGATTCGCTTTGTTCGAAAAGCCCTCGATTTCCCTGCATCATACAAATTCTATTCGTTGAAAGATACCGGGGTGACATCGATGTTACGGGCGCGGATCGATAACATATCGGTCCGGGACCAAGCCCGGCATTCCTCGATTCTCATCACGGATATATATACGCCGCATGACATCGAGCAGGCCAATCCCATTATTCAGAAGTTCGACACTGTTTTTTAATTATTTATGTACATTTGCAAAAACTATTCAGATATGGAACAAATGAGTGAAATCGTATTATACCAGCCAGAAGGTGCTGTAAGTCTGGAAGTCCGTTTGGAAAATGAGACCGTATGGCTGACACAACAACAGATAACAGAGTTATTCCAACGTGAAAGAACCGTTATTACAAGGCATATTAACAATGTATTTAAAGAAAAAGAATTAGATGAAAAAAGCAATGTGCATTTTTTGCACATTGCAAATTCAGACAAACCGGTGAAGATTTATAGTCTTGATGTGATTATATCTGTCGGATATCGAGTAAAGAGTCAAAGAGGTACGCAGTTCCGCCAGTGGGCAAACAAAGTCCTGAAAGAATACATGCTGAAAGGTTATGCCATCAACCAAAGAATCGAATCACTCGAAAAAACAGTTGCGGACCATTCCGAAAAAATAGACTTCTTCGTCCGCCATTCCTTACCACCGATAGAAGGAATATTTTTTGCCGGCCAGATATTCGACGCCTACAAATTCGTTTGTGATCTTGTCAAGTCAGCCCGAAAAAGTATCGTCCTTTTCGACAACTACATAGACGAATCTGTCCTTACTTTATTCGGGAAACGAGGAAAATCTGTGTCGGTGGTGATTTATACGGATAAGATCACTCCGCAATTGGAGCTCGACATCAAGCGATTCAACGCCCAATATTCGCCTGTAAAGGTCAAATTATACACGAAGGCGCACGATCGGTTCCTAATCATCGATGGGGAAATCTACCATATAGGCGCTTCGCTGAAAGACTTGGGAAAGAAACTTTTCGCCTTCTCGAAAATATCGGCTATTCCGCCGGAACTTATATACAACAATCTATAATATCCAGTTGTCGCAAATTTTGCGACAAGTCAAAACAAGAAAAGCCGGTGATTAACCGGCTTTTTCATTTTCGTGTTTCAGGTAGTTCCGTTAAATACGTTCTTACTTTCGTTTCTTTTAGTTTAAGGAGATCACGCTCGCACAAGGTAGTTTTAGGTGATTTCGCACGCTCTTATTTATTGTTATATAAATATCTGTAATCCTACTGCAAATATATATCGTATGATTCTATTATGCAAGCTATTATACGTTTTTCTTTCTTTCCGGCTCGATGATATCGGCCTTGTTCTTGAACCATTTGAAGATATTGATCCGAAACTTGCTGCCTCTTGATTCGAAATAATTATTGAAGCAGGAATTTATTTCACAGCCGTAGATCACGAACAGGACAACAGCCGGAAGTATGGGAATACCGAAAGGTTGACCGAATGCAGCTCCGAAACTGGTTGCAACCAATATCCAACATATATAGTCGATCATCTTATTGACAGTACGCCGGATCGCCCTGCTTTTCCGTATGGTTTCTCCCCTCTTTTTAGAGGCTTCTATCCCAAATTTGAAATCGGCAATAATCAAACAGAGAGCGGCCACGATGAACCATTTCACCGGCTCGACGAACTCGATGAACGAGGTTAGCCAACTTGCCAACATGCCGGAGATTACATTTCTTTCCTGCATATATATATGTTATTAAGCATTATTTCCATGTTCTGTTTCCTCCTGCAAAGCCTGTTCTTTGGCTTTTTGGTAGCTTAGATGTTGCTCCGGTGTAATCTCCCTTACGGACGAAGCGTCGAAGTCTGCCGGCGTGTACATTGCTTTTACTCCCTCGTAAGTCTTTATATCATTGCCTTCTCGGTAGGTAGTCAGGTAATTACCTTCCGTTGCAGGAGTAATCTTTTGATAGGTCTTTTCTTCTATATTCATGGGTATTTGTTTTTTATGAGTTTGATTGTGTTCTTTTGTTCATTTTCCCGTTTACATCGAATCGGCGAAATTAACCGTCCAATTCTCATCTGTCAGTTTCGCTATGATACCTTCTGTTTCCATATAAGTTTGTGCAGTCGTGTTGAACGTCAACGCAGCAGCAGGTAGTCCCAGAGATTTTAATGGAGCTACACCGCTTTCTCCGGCAGCATTGGCGAATGTACCGAATCGATTCAAAGTATCTTCATCGATATTCGGGGAATCTGCCAGCGATAGAGAGGTATGTAAGAAGATAACATCGCCGATCGACGACAAAGCCGAACACCCCTTGAACATGTTTGTTGCTACTGTTACGTTCGAAAAATCCCAGTATTCGAGTTGTTGCATCGCTGCGTTTTGGGCGAATGTAGAAGTACAATTTTCTGCCTTCGGAGCATTGATTTTAGGAAAGTTCAAAAATTTACACCCAGAAAAAGAGAGACTCAAATCCTTGCAAATGGGGATATCTATCAATCCAATAGTTTTAAGACTTGAATTTTGAAATATTCTTCTACAGCCCGTAATAAGAGGAGCTATAAATTGAATGATTTGAGTGATATTAGAACAACCGTCAAACATCCCATATTCAGAGCCATTGTAAACAGTAAGTTTTATAGATATAGGGTCAGATAGATTTTTGCAACCTTGAAAAGCAGAGTATGCAGATGTAATGTTACCCCAAATAATAGGAGGCATCTTAGAGATGTCAGAAGAAGTGAACATATTAGATATATCCGTCACCTTGGAGAAATCGAATACTTCGGGTACTTCCTCGAACGTAGAATATGCGAATTTAATTCCCTCCGCCGCCACGTCGATTTTGGTAACGGGTACGAGTGTGCCCGTCAACTTCTTGCCTCGTGCATACGCCGTTTTTCCTTCGACAATATCGGCAGCCGTGGCCGTGGCGTCTGCCGTCATCTCCGCCAGCGTGGGGCACTGCTTCGAAGGTTGCCCAGCTTGTATCAATCCCAATCTTCCTAAACTCATGGCTAAATCATTTTAGTAACACGAAAGGAACCAGATACAGGATAAAAAATTGTACCTTTCGAGATATAAAAACATTCTATTGTCCCGACTGTACTATATACATTAGATATAGTTCCGTTCATATCAAATTCGAGTTCGGCAATACCATTAGTGCCGGACTCGGTAAATATCCGGTATATCCCCGACTCCGTAATTTCGAAGTTTTCACTTTCATCGAGCGTAATGTTCCCACCGGGCTGCAAAACCCCGATCGGGTTCCTGTTGAGATCTAAGGGTTGATATTCGTTCATAACAGAAATGTTTTTAATCTTTATAATATCCGCGAATAACGGCTAAATTGTTCTCCAAGCCGGGAACCGAGGTGTCGAATGTCACCGTAAAGCTGTTTTCGATCACGATTCCGGGATCGTTTTTCAACTGCCACGATTCACCGGGGAATATCTTCACGTTTCCCAATACATAGGCTATCGATGTGCCTTGATTGCGGAATATGATAATCGACGGGGAATTTGTACCCTCGTTCTCGATCGTCCCGTTCGACGTTCGGATCGTGTTCTTATATATGATTTTTAGCGGCTTAATCATCGTTATCTCGTTTAAAAATGTACCACAATATTATACCGGCGCAAATGATAGAGCCAGCAATGACAAATACGTCGAAACCAGTTTCTAACCCCATACTTTTTTTTTTAGATCGATCCACCTTTTAAATTCACCGACGGTGATCCGGTCGTCGTGATCCAAATCGATACCGGGGTTTGCGTCGGCTATCACCTTCGCCGGGAGTGTCGATGTTTGTAATACATAGCTGTCCGGTTTTCCGAGAGCGGCGGGGAAGAAGGTAACGAGGTATAGATCATACAAGGAGTTCATCTTTCCCCGATACGGATAAAAATATTTATATACGTAATCGAGTTGGGCGACATTCGACATCTTCCGTAGTGCTTCGGTCGTCGTGCCTAACCCCTTCGCTGTGTCCGGCATGAACTGGATAAGGCCCGACGCTCCGCCATTCGGATTATAAGCGGCAGGGTTCAAACCGCTTTCCGAGTTCATGACGAACATAAGCCAATCGGGCTCTATACCCAGTTTCGCGCAGATTAGTCGTACCTTCTGCAAGAATGCTTCCTTATTGCTTGTAACTTTATTTTCGAACCACATGATATATAGCTATTTATATTGTTATTCTTCCTGAATGACTAAAAACCAAACGAGGGCTACCGCTCCGATCGCTACCGCCCACTTCTTCCAGCGCAAATCCTGACCGGTGACTACCACGTCGTCGAACCCTCCGCCGTCAAGGGCGCCATCGTCCGATGTTTCCGGGGATTGAAGCGCGGAATTTTGACGGGCCGGCATGATGATTCTTTTTTTTCTGTCTTTCCGTTCCATACGCTACATATTATTTTTCAACAACAACAGACCGAGAGCCAATACACCGGCTCCGGCCAATACGTTTTTCTCGACGACTTCCGTAGAGGGGTTATGGTCCGAAGTCCCGTTCTCGATATCCATATTGGCTTTGATTTCATCGGCCCAATCCTCCATAAAATCGGGGTCGCCTCCATTTTGGTAGGCGTTGACACGCTGAAAGGGTATATTTGGATTTTTTACATAAACCAAAAACGAAAGTTCCTCGACATTCGGTCTTAAACGAGAAATTGGCAATAAATTATAAATATAAGAATAGCCATTTTCCGGGTATTCGTAATATTCGTAATCGTATTCGTAGAAGCACGGATAAGGATATGGAGGATAAAGAGGACGGTAATATTCAAGTTTTTGAGGAAAATAATCTATCCCATTTTCTTCTCCGATCGCTTTTAATTTTTCATCATACCAGTCATCGGTAGGTGTACCGCCGGTTTCGTTATAATAGTCGATAACTTCCTTTACTGATATTACAGCCTTTTCCGGATTATCTCCCAAATCTAAATACCCGATAAGGTCCTCACGTACAAATCCAAATCGAAAATACGCTTTGGAAAAATCGGGTTTCTTTGCTGTTTCTTCGTCTGGGTATTCTCCATACAAGTTAAAATATTCTTCCCTATATGCATCATCTCTTGCCTCTGGACGTAAGTACTTCCAATAAAATTTAGATGTATCTCGATAGACTCCTTCGTCAAGATAAACATAGTGCCATCTTCCGTCCGGCATATCGACGAACTGCCCCGTTAAGATAAGAGGATTTGGAGCATGGGTTAGTTCATTGTTGATATAACCATGTTGATACCAAAAAGCATCATTACCATTTACCCAATATCCCTTCCAAATTTCCGCTATGCAAACCGATTCATATGTCGGTCTGGCGCGGAGGGTTACATAGGTACAAAGCCGGGTAACCCGTTTTCCCTGCAATTCTTCTGAAAATCCTTTTGCCGCATTTTTATAGGCTGCTTCTATGTATTCCCAAAAGGGAGTTGAATCCGGCCATTCATGAGAAAGATTCTCCGAAGTCAAACGGGGAACACTTTCGGCGGAATAATTCCAAGTATTTATTTTAAAATTCTGATTCGTAATCCTTATATTACGAATTTTCATATAAGCCTCTATATCTACTCCTTTGGGGATAAATGGAGGCCAATAATCGGAATTATATATTTCATCGGAATAGAACATATCAAATATTGTTTTTAATCCACTTGACAGCGAGCACCGCACCTACGGCAATGGCTCCATATTTGAGGATAGAAAAAAAGTTCAGATTAAAAGCCCCTTTCCAATATCCGTTCGTATGCCCTTGCGCCTCGGCTTCCTGTACCTGACGGCTGATATCGTTTCGAATAGATTGTGCAATTTCCGGATCTACCTTTTCAAGAACAGAGGTTAATTCCTTGCTCTCCTTATAGGTATATTTAGATTCTTCTAATCTGGCTTCGTTTGAGAAATAATAAATTGTCGCTCCGACAGAAATAACTACGGCGCTGACAATAAGAGTAACCAATGCCGTAGTAGAAATTACCACTCCGACGAATGCCGTATTATTTACGATAGATAACAATGCCGGGGCAAATTGTGTCAATGTACTTTGTCCTTCCTTTACATTTTCTACCAACCCGCTATCTTTTAGATATTCGTTTCTATCTATAATTTCATTATACAGATTTCGGATTTTCGTTTTATAAGATGTTACATTATAACCTTTTGCCTCCAAGCGACGGCAATACTCAGCACCGATAAGAAGGTACGTTAAACTGTTCATATCGTTCTCGATAATCAAGTTTAACCGAGCTTGTGCCGTATTGTATTCGGCAGGATTAACCGATTTCAATTCCACATAATCCTCACGCACCCACCCCCACACATGAACGCCATCGATGGCAGCCAGCCGATACCAAGTCCAGCCGTCCACCGTTTCAAACATGCCGTCAGACATACCGACAAACCCGTTGACCGTGTAAAGCAACTCCGAACTATAAGAAGGTTGCGAATATACCGAAACTCCGGTAAATCGGGGGAAAACGCCCTTGTTGAAGAAATTAGGATTGTATTTCATATCAAGCGAATTGTTTAATCATGCCCAAGAGAGCGGGGTTTTCTTCCAATTTATCACACAGTTTTTCCAACAGACTCAGATAATCGGGCTCGATGGCTGCCAGCCGTTCGGCGATCCGCAATATCCGGGAGTTGTCGTCGGTATTCGGATCCGGAGCTGGAACCCGGATAGGCTGCGAAGTTCCTGCAACTCCTACCTGCATGCCCGGACGCCCGAAGAACCTTTCGAGAATAGCCGGAAGATAAGGGGCTACACGGCCGATCGCTGACTGCAAAGGGCTTTCCCGTTCCTCTAATTCTTCCTCATACTCTTTTACCTTCGATTCGAGCTCGGCGATACGGAACTCTTTCTTTTGAGCGTCAAGTGCCGCGGCGATTCTCCGGTCCACCTCATCGGAAGGAACCCCGCCGATATTCGCCGCTCCCGTCAGGGAGGAAACGGACGTTACATCATCTTCCAGCACGAAGTAATCCCGATACCAGTTTCTCCGGGAGTTTCCGTCGGACATCTCGATGTAATATTTTCCCGGCTCCAAATATTCGAGGGTTCGGGATAGCCGATCTTCCATCGTCTTTTTATTCTCGCCTTCCTCGCTTTGGAACTGGAAAGCATCAGCGCCGGGAGAGGTGCGAATCTGTATCTGTTTCACATTCGGCGTCGATTTCACCCATTCGATTAGATTTTCTTTTCCGCGTATCATAGTCTGTCAGTTTTTAATCTTCGTATTCAAAGTTCAAGAAAACGACCTTATCCCCTACCGTCTGGGCAATATCTTGGGAGAGTTCTATATAGGAACTCGGTAAATCGGCTTGCAGATTATCCATATTCAGTTTAAAAGGGAAATTCCATTGTGAAAGGTATAATACAGGGAAGCGGTATAATATGATATCCGATCGCAGAACAAGGGTTAAAAACGAATTATCCGGCGCTACGATTTCCTTTACAGAGGGGGTCGTCGTGTTTACAAAAATCGATGTAGAGTAGATATTTCTAAATTTTTTATCTACAAGAACCCGATTATCCGGTAAGTAATATCTATTCGCCGAATTGGAATATACGGGAATGTCCATCGATTGGATTCTCAGTTTTCTAACCGGAGAAAGCACATTATTCTCAACCTTCGATGTATAGAAGAAGGTAAGCATGATATGATTTGCCGGGCTTGCAGCATAATTATTCGTAATATAGCAGTTCGGCAGTACGAGGTAGCGATTTACGGGTATCTGACGACCTCCGAAGGAAAAATAAACCAGAGGAACATTCGATATAAAATCGTCATTCTCCAAATCGACCAGAGTAAGATTCATATAGTAAAGCCTGTTTCCGTCTATAAGATTTCCGTCCGGGTCCTGTATATTACCATCATACGACCAAAAGGCAAAAACGCCGGTAATAAACTTATCGGACAAAACAGGTGTGTCCGGTAAATACACGCGCTCACCGGGTTTAGCTTGGCTCATATCCACAACAATGGAATAAGCTCCGGTAAAGGGAAGATATGATAAACCGATATTATTCATAATAGAAAGATAAATTTAGGGTTTGTATAGTTTCGTCCGTGGATCGTATCAAAATTTTGCTTCGGTTGAAATCGATCTCTACCGGATCTATGAATTTTCGTTGCAAAGAAATCGGTGTATAGTTTTCATAAATCGAGGTAAGAGACATTCCATATATAAATTGTAACGGAATGTAATTGATATATCTGGTTTTATCTTTCGGAACCAAATACAGATATCCGTTTATGAATCCAAATAATTGATCCGGCTTACCTGTCGGAGACCCGACCATCGCATATACACCGGTTATTTTTTCTTCTTTCAACGCCTGAACCTTTCGGAAAAGAGATATTTCCATCGTTCCGGAAACAGAAGGAAGGGTTAGATTGTATAAGTTCTTTTGAGATGGGACAGGAAGATTTTCCGATCCGATATATACCGAAAAGAACAAGACAGAGGTTTGTTTGACTGAAACAGGGACCGAAATAAACGATCTTTCCCAATCTATCTCACTGTCTATTCTCGGCAAGTCATTTCCTGTGAGAGTTGAGAAATAGTTGATAAAGAGGGTATCAATAATTAAATTCCCGGAAGTATCATACAGCGTTACAAATAAACTATCGAGCGATAAAATGGGATATCGGCCGGAAAGGTCCAAGCCCTTATCCGGATTAAGGACTTCCAAATATAAAACCTTTTTTCCCTGCAAATGGGTAGACACGGGAAAATAAACCCGATCCTCGCCCGGATTCACAGTTAATTGTATTAAGTCTACATTCTGTATAACGTATTCCCTCATTTCTTTTCTTTTTAAGATTTCCCGGAGATAGAGGACACTCCGGGAAATCGATGGTCTGACACTATTATGGAATCATCACGCGGGGGCGAGGAAGTCGTTCTCGTCGCCCTTGTAGTTTTCGAGCAACAGCGCTCCGTTCTTCACGAGGAAGCCGAGCATAATAAGACTCAACCCTACGGAACCTTTCGGAGAGCTTGCCGGCTGGAATACCGATGTGTTGGCACACGGGAATTTCAGACTGAAAGTCTGTTCTTTCGTTCCGGCGAAAGCGATCATTTCCGGGGTATAGAAAATCTCATCGAGTACGGAACTGTCGAGCGATACGACTGCGGCATCGGTTGTTCCGCTGTTGGCTGCTTGGTGCGATACGTTGAAGATAGAGGTTTCCAAAGCCTCGAATGTTACCGTCGTTCCGGTTTGCAAACGAAGCGAACCGCCATAAACGCATTGAACATCTACGGGGATTGTGTCGGTTGAACCCATTACCTTCGCTTTGGCAACGAGATCGGATAATGAAGTGGCGAGTACGGAGGCTCCCGGATTGGCGGTCAGCTGGTAATTCAGGAACAACCCCATGCCATAGCCAAGGAATAAATCGTTACGGTTCAACAACTGCCCGTATGTACCCTGCTGTCCGTTCTGGCGCATGGGATCAAAAACATAGTTGCCTACTCCGTTTACCAGAGTCTGGTCTATCCGGAGATAGGAAGATTGGGGGAAAAGTTCGGGACTCAGCGTCTGCACTTTTTTTCTTGCGTCCTCCCAACGTTTGCGAAGGTAAGGCGCTATAAATTGATTATTCATGATTTACCTTGTTTTAAAATAAGACATTTTTAAACGGCGACCCTTTTAAATTAGGACGCTGTTTGGATTTTTTTTTTGACCCTTGCCGATAATGCTTTGGCGATAAGCCGTACCGGTCAGGGCATTATTGAATCTGCTGAACGGAGTACCGGCCAACGAGGGAACTGAGCTTGCGATCACGCCTGCGGCTCCCGCTCCGATCATGCCAGCGCCCAATTCGTCGATACCGTCCATCTTCACAAGGGAAGGAAGGATCGCACCGATGGCGATAGACCCCAAATCGGTATATAAAGAACTCTTTCCTTTCATGATGGTCCCTTTCACCACCTGACAGATGGCGCCACCTGCGGCTCCACCGAGGACAATTTTAACGATTATGTCCGTTTTCATTTTCTTTTTCATAAAACAATCTTTTTTACCTGTTAATTACTTACTTCATTTTACGCACTTTGTCGATGATGCGTTTCTTTTCCGCTTCCCTACGTTTGAGGTCGTTGTTGTAGCGGTCTACCTCTTTGCAACGTTCTTCGTAGCGTTTCCAAACCTCTACCGAGCTTTTCATCTTCGGCTGTTTGGGGTACTTTTTTAGTTTTGCCATTTTCTTTATTTTTTAGGGGTTTATAAAAGTTATTTTTTCTTCTTTTTCTTGTCTCCGCTTCCGCCGAATATCAAAGCCATCAATACGCCGCCTACCAGTAGAATACCGAGAAGATTCGAGCTGGCGACTGTTCCTGTCGGCTGGCTATAATCGAATAGCGGATTATCGGTGCTTCCGCTTCCTGTATCTGGAACGATAATGTCATCGGCATCGGAGACAATACCGGCAAATCCATCTGTCGTGGAAGGTGCGTTAACCCTGATTTTTTCGTTTGTCTCTTCCTCGCTATTACCGAATATTTTTTCGAAGAATTTAGCAATAGCACTTAAAACTCCCAAAATTGACGAGACGATAGCTATCCAACCGGCAACGACGGGAATATTCCCTAATTTAACTTCAAGGAGATATTCTTTTCCGCTCATCGAATGGCGGCTATATATTGCAGAGTCTATAATACGCATACAATCAACCTCGGAAAAGCAACCAGATTCCCGTATCTGTTTATATAGACTTATATAATAAGCTCTCTTGTTTTTTACGGCAGCGGGAAATTGGTCGAGAGTCTTATCGGGAATAAACGAATACATAAAGTACTCGGCCGATTCGAACAATGTACTTTCCATATCGTTTATTTCTTTTTGCGTCGGTGTAGGTCCCGAAAGGGATGCTGCTCTCATCTGTCGGTATGAAGCCCTCCCGACAGCCACATCGCTACCGAGGAACTCCGAAGCATCGAATCCCGGTGTACTGATACCGGTAGCTTCGAGCAGATAATCGATATCGTCCTCGTTAGCCATGACAGAGGGCGATTGCTGGATAACCGCTCCGAGAATAATGTTCATCATTTGTGAACGTTGCTCGTTGGTCGTGCCGACAGGCTGGTCAAAGGCCCCTTCGTCGTACATCACCCGGAGGCAGGAGATGCCTTTCTCCGCATCTACTATTCCGTTTTCCGCATTCTCGTATAGCATGATAGCCACCGTCGCCACGTCCATAAGGTTCTCTATACGGTTGGCGAATGCTTCGTCTTTCGCTGCAACGGCTCCCTTATACAAGGTATTCAACGCGTTCAGGTTAATTAAAAAGTCTTGCTCCACACGGGGCAAATATTCCTTGCCCTGTATCTCGATCATTTCGGTTTCGGTGAAGTAACCGATGCCGGGACCGGATAACCGGCTTATTTCTGTGGTTCCTTTCATATCTATTTTTTTTGTATATGGACATTCTTTGTTAAAGACGGCTTTTCCGTTTTCGTCCCGATAAACGGGATCAACTATTATCTCTTTTCCGCTTTCGTCGATGGCTACCGCATAGACGTGCGTAGGATCGCTGTTGCCCTCATAAGCGGCGAATCGGAACAAGTGAGGAATACCCATGCACCGAAGGCACGAGCAAATGAAGATCGAAAAGCTCTTGCAATCCCCCTCGCCATCGCTCCATAACCTCGCCGGGGTTCTGATCCATTGCTTTTGCAAAGGGTCGATCTGGTACTTGATGTTTTTATCGACGAAATCGAAAACAGCCCGGCAACGGGAAAGGGTATCATTCCCCGGAAGGTTATCGGCCAGCTCCTGAACTTGTACATAGTCGGAGTTGTAGCAGTCGACGACCGCCTGCATGATATCCTTCGTCTTGCCCTGACGATTGATAATCGTATCTTTATGTTCGGCTTGCGCTATCATTCCGTAGTAGAGGTTATTTCGGTTACTTCCGCGTCTTTGTCATGGGCGACATCGGTAACTTTGTCGCCGCTCGAAAACAGGTTCTTAATCATTTCCACAAGGGAAACCAGCGAAGGAATACGCACGTAGAAAGAAGGGGTAAACTGGTAACTGGTTCCGTTGGCTCCGAGCCTTCCGTTTATAGATACATCGATGTGGTATTTGCTGGCGTTCGTGGCTAAATAAGCATTCAGGAGGCTAAGCAGTTTAGAGGTTTTCAGGCTTACCCGTGCCCGTACCTTCACAGTCTGGTAAGATTCCAAGACTACATTATTGAGGCTTTGGCTCGACGATCCGACAAACGTACCGTTCAAATACAGGCTGAACTGTATGCCGTTCAGTACTACCCTGTTCTGCGAAAGATTTTGCAGTTGGAAATCTATATCTACCGTGGTATAATCCCACTTGATAGAAAAAAAACGGAATCCCACGACTTCGATGTTCGTTTTCATCAATGCCGTTGCCGTTGCAAACTTATTGTATAACCAGAGTAAGAGGCCACCTCCTACGAGCCATTTTACCGCTTTATTCATTCGCACATATTATTTAATGCGGAACGAATATAGGTATCTTCTTACCGGAGGCTGCAAGAATTGCAATTTATGAAATTTTTGACCGTCTTTTAACTTGGTTTAACTTCCAGACCGAGAAAATCGCAGAACTTTACCCATTCGACCGGCGAATATTTGGGCAAAGAATGCGCATCGCGATACAGACGTACCAACCGGCACGCTTTGCTCTCGCTGATCTTCAACCGACGCGCTATCTCTTTGTTCGTCACAATATCGATTTGCATGTCTATTTGTTTTTTTAATGTTTTATTTATGTCCGAAAATGGTTGCAAAAATCAACTTAATTTTTAAATGGCTAATAATAAAGCCATTACGATTTTTCAAATTTAATGAATTTATTGAGAAAATCCATGTAATCTATTGAAAATCTTTTGTGTTTTTATCATCATATTCTCTTTTTGCCTAAAAAAAATCCTGTGACTTGCGCGAAAATCCTGTTACATTTGTTACACGATGGGGTAAATCTTTCAAAAGGGCGATGTGTAAAGCGTTTCACGGTGTAACAAACTTTTTTACAAGAGACGTTCGAGTAACAAAAATTTGTTACAATCCGGGAACGCAAAAATCGATTTGTTACAATTTCCGATTTTGTTACAAGATTTGTTACAGCTTTTTTTATTGTATAATATCCTTATTATCATATTATTATCTTTATTTTGTAACAAATGTAACAAATGTAACAAGTTTTCAGTCAAAAATTTTTTTTATCCTTTTCTCGGACTTATCCGAATTAGCAAAATGACAAGAAAAAGCACGATTACCAATCCTATTGCTTCCATTATCTTTTTGAAAACGTTGTTTTCTTTTTCCTCCACATATTTGTTTTCTACGGTGGTCGAGGCGGTGACGACGGGGATATTCTTCTCCTCGGTCCGTGTTTCCACTTTCAGCGTGTCGCCGCTGATGGAGACAGAGGTCTCGATCCCCGGTGTTTGTTTCTGATTTATTCCTGTAAATACAATTCCGGTTCCGGGTATATACGACAAAGTACCGGTAAGCGTGGAGCGCTCGGCCGGTACTTGTATCGTGTCGATAGTCTGTTTCTCGATAAACTCGGACTTGACTAACGTCTGTTTGCTCTTACAGCCTGCCACTGCCACCAGCAGCGCGAGGCAAAAAAAAATCTGTGTTTCATATAATGTTATTTAGTGTGTTATATATTTTTTATTTCAGAAAAATGTCTTTTTTTTGAATAAAAATTATTGTATTAAAAGTTTTTCTACCTATATCGCTAATATTTGAACATAAAGAAGATCCTTTGTTAGGACAATCTTTGTACAGTTTAAGAACCTCACATAAAAATCGGTGGGGACATTCCTTACAAAACTTTGACCTGTTCATATTACATTAATTAGAATAATTGTGTTTGCCGTTTATGAAATTCTTTGTCCTCCCATTCTTTGATTAACCGGTCCACGTCTTTCTCGGCCTGTCGCCTCGCGTCTTGGAATTGGTAATCATTTCTTTTACCGGCGGCTTTCTTCTGGTAGTTCCGCATCCTGCGTACCGCTTCCATGACTTCGTTTATTTCCTTTTCTTTCATGGCTTATCTCCTTTCTCATATCTTTTTTATATTTCCGACGAAAAATAAATCTACATTTACCCAATCGTAAGCATATAACCAATCCTTATTCCGCGATTCTTCATGAATCCCTATTATTACATAAGTAGCTATAACTTTCTTTTTTGAGAAAAAAACATTAACAGTAACTCCTCTTTTGGGGACGATATATTTTCCATTGTCATCGTATATCTGTATATGATCTGTTGTTTTCGCTTCACTTTCTGTCATCATCGCCCTATAATTATACCATTTGTCTTTAATATATAATGGTATACCGTTTTTCTTTGCTTTTATCCATTTTTTAATAAACATCTCTTATTCCTCCTATTTATTGGTTAATAAATCTTCTATGTATGCCCAGCTTTCTACCTCTGCCTCTTTGACAAAGGTTTTGTAATCTTTTTCCGATAGGTTTTTCCCTCCGACAAATACGCCATACGATTTCGTCTTCACTAATATACACCTGCCGTATTCCGGAATTTCGCTCTTATCATGCCATGTGTTTTTCAGATAGTATTCCACGCCGTTTGCGAAATCGCAACGTTGGTTGTCGATGACTTCTCTTTTGTAATTAGACAGATAATTTTCTGTATAATTCTTTTTCATGTACTCATCGAAACTCTTTTCAATCGTTTTTTCGTTCATGGCTTATTCCTCCTATTTATTGGTTAATAAATCTTCTATGTATGCCCATTTATCAATTCTGAAATCTTTCAATGTATTTAAATCGATGTAGTGTGGCCCTCTTATTATCGGTATAGATTCACAAAAAGCCAAACTTAGTCTGCCAGCTTCTGGCTTATTGTTTGCTTCATTCCACACTGAATCAATACGCCATATTGCACCACGCGTGAAACCATTTATATATGCAGGTAGTAAGTCGGGGTTATAATAACCATCATCAAATAGGGCACATTCTAATGCGGCATTTTTAATATCCTCTATTTTCATCTTTTATTCCTCCTTTATAAAATCTTTCCGTATAAATTTATAGGGCCTTCCGGACTTGGTTCCACCCTTTTCCGGTCTTATCGTCCCGGTATTGGGATCCGCTTTCATCACATAGTAGTCATATCTCATCATGGGTTCCGGCTTAATGTTCAAATCGTATTTCAGAAAATCTATGATCGTCGATTTCGATATAGTGAATCCTCCCACTTGGTTGATTTCTATCGCTAGATCTTTCGGAGAGTAATATAATTCGACGGTTTCGTAGTCGATAAAGCTCTGCCGGATAAAGTCCTTTATCTCTTTAACGGCTTTGTTTTCCGTGCGTTCCTGTACTCGGATCAAACTTTCCGTCATATATACTTCCGGCTTGAATCCCATTCTCGACTCCCCGCATTCGTAATGATACTCCCTTTTCGAAAGGTAATAGAGAAAAGCCCCGATCTCTTTCTCCATCTTACTCATGATAAAAGGATCGTCTTTTTCTAAAACCCCTACTTTGAGTACGGCATAACGGTTTTCCCCTTCGTCTATCTGCATGAAGTTCGTTTCGTTGTTCGAGCATACGATGATGTGCATGTAGTTCTTTATCTCGCTGGCATCTTTCCCTTTCTGCTCCATTAACATGTTTGGATTGGTCGCCCAGTTCTTTATCTTTTCCTTTATTTCCGTCCTCTTTTCACTTACGAAGGCTTCCTCTATGCCTACAATCAATTTATCGGAATATACGCTTGAAAATTGGCTGTTTAACCGGTCCGAGTCGACGACGATAACATTCTCTTGGAATATAGCCCGCATAAGGTAGAGGAAAGTCGATTTTCCCGTATTCCGTTCTTTCGAAACAAAACAGAGTACCGGCATTTTCTTTCGGGGTTCGAAAAAGGTGTGCTGTATGTAATCCAATCCGAACTCATACATCGTTTCCCCCGCTAAATTGGTATCGGAAAAGATATGGCGCAAAAAGGATTCTATCGTTTTCCAGCTCCCCGGTTTTATGTCGTGATATACCGGATTATAGCGGTTATAGCTTACTGTCTCTATGCCTTCGAAAACTTCTCTCTTTATACGCCTGTATTTGTTCGTGTTCTCCGGCTCGTTAAAAAACATCTGGTAACGGGGGATAAGCGAAATATCCTTCACTTCTTGTTTTACCGTTCCTTCGTTATATCTTACCAGCTTCATAATGGGCTGTTTGTGCTCTTTGTCGTGATCGTCGTCGAATACGATACATTTGCGGTAATACTGGTCGGCCACCTTGATAAACATCTTGGCTTTGGTGAGATTGTCCCTGACTACCTTGCTACCGTCGAAGTAATAAGAGGCTCCTTTCCACTTAAATATCCTATCCTCCAATATGGCTTTGTAATTCTCGTAGAAATTTGCCACGTTGTCGAGGAAGAAGTATTTTTCGAGCTTGTATTTGATACCGGGAGAAAGAGCCATACAGTTTATAAAATCTTTCCTGCCGGTAATCAAGTCGTTCAGTTCCTCTACCAGCTTTGTTTTCTTTTTGGGTTTCAGCGTGGCGATCAAATCGTCCAACCCTTTTGCCGATTCGCTGTATTTGGTGGCTATATGGGAGAAATACAAATCGACATCGAAGGGCTTCATATACTCCATAAAGTTTATGACGGCGGAGCAAAAGTTTTGCAGGCGGGTAGCCAGATCTTTATCCTCGGAATATTTCACATCGAGCAGGTCGGCGTCGAAAAGCAGCGCCACGTTGTCGGGCTTACAGCGATCGATAATCATTCGTATGTAGTCGTCGATCGTGTTGTTCTCCTTATCCTTGATGTTTTGAATACCGCCAATCCCTATCATGGGGAGCCCCAGCACATCTCCGGAAAGGGCTTTGATTTCGCCCTCGACGATAAACAATGTCTTTATTTTCTCGGCTAACCGGTATCTCCTGACTATGCCGGGCGTCATGTAGGTATATACACCGGTTTTCGGCGGCTGGCTGTACCGCATTGTCTTTTTCTTCCCGTCTTTGTCCTCGTACTCCTGCGGTTCCATGTACCGGAGCCGCTCGAAGGGAATTTGTCGGCCTTCGTATTCATAAGTGGCGACTTCTCCGTTCGGATCGCAATAGGGTAATGTAATGGACTGCTTGCGCTCGTTCAGCCCGATAATAGGTACTTCTTTCGGTTGACCGGAGTAGTATAGGGTTCGTTTGTTTTCAGCGGCAGAGAGCCCGATATTAGCCAAACGGGTATTGAGATATTCTTCTAATCGTGTCATAACAGAATGGTATCGTTTTTAACGACAATTTCGGTCGTGTCTATGGTGATGTTCATTCCCGGACGTTCGTTGTCCGGAAAGGGCGGTTCTTCCGGTATTTCCTTCGGTATGCAGGAGGCGAGGAAAAGAAGGATAAATAGCGCTTTAATTCGCTTCATCGGTTGCTTTTGCCTGTTTCTCATCTTCCAATACAAACAATGCAACTTTCAATGTATGTTTGATTGATGGAACCGCTTTACAAAGTTCGTATAACGATTCGGATATGCTTGTTCCACACCCTTTTACTTGTATAATCCGATCATATTTTGTTTCTATCAAAACAAGAGCCGATTTAACGTCCTTATCTTTTTTTATTGTATTTACAAAAGATTCTAATATATCGCTTATATTTTGTTCATTCTTCGTTTCCATAATGTCAGTGGTTTATTTATCCTTTAAAATTTTGCATATCAATATAAATAGTGCTATAATGAGTAGCAATACATATATTAGCATAGATCCTAATAGGATCAATTCCATTATAGCTTGTGCCTTTTCCATTTTTAAGAACTTTAATCGTGAATATTCCCGGTGATGATCATTCGCTTCAAGTCATAGCCGGATATCTGGTAAGTGGGGTTGTCGATTCCTTTACCGACATACCCGGCTCCGTCCTTGTCGTACTCGACTACGAATTTATATCCCTTGTATTCGAAAGTGTCGCCGGTATAGATGGGGGTTCCTGTTTTATCTTCCACATCGATGGCTTTTCCAACGGTGGCAACGTCCACCTGTATGTATTTCTTTTCCACGCCGTAAATCCATTGTTCAACGAAATATCCGTAATGCCAGATTCCCGCGGCGTCTCTACCTCTGTATAATTTCGATGGTTCCATAATAATAGTGTCAGACAGTTAAGGGTTTAATAATCTATATCTTCTTCGTCAAAGTCATCTTTAAATCGGTCGTAGATATCCGGGTAAATATCCGATAGCCTTTCAAAGTTTTCTTCGGTAACATGAATAACTTCAAAACTTTTATCTCCTATATCGGATATACTATATTCCTCTTTGTCTTTGCTTATATGCCCCTCTCTCTTAAATAGATCTTCTGCCGTTTTCGACCTATCTATGGATTTTATTAGATCACTATCATTGTGATTATATGCGTAATCATCTACTTGTGACATTACTAAATTCAACATGTCTACTTTATCCGCTGAATAATCGAGCATGCTATTCGTGCGCCTTGCATGGTTTATTTCAATAGCTACCCACCAGTCTATATCGTCACGGCCTCTCAAACGGGGCAATTTTTTCGATTTATGACTTCCTCTCCCGATAGAAGTTCCTCTGTTCCCCTTTGCTGGTCTATACCCGTAGCTTTCCAAGAACTTTTGAGCACCCCGCAAGGATTTATATTTTTTACTCGTGCTCACTGTGACCGCGATATACTGGTCTTTTCCGTTAATGAGGATGCCGCCTTCGTCATTTCCTCTTTTGTAGTCAATAATTTTCATACGTTTAATAATTTATGGGTTAGTAATTTGGTTAGTATTCGAATATTCTTTTACCGGCAATATTCTCTATTTTCTGCATGGCGAGATAGGGAATTTTCGTGCGTCCGCTCAACCAATAAGAGAGCACATAGCGAGATATTCCGCAATCCCGCATGATCTGTTCCCTGATTTCCGGAAATATGCCGACCGGGATTGTCGAAAGCCACGCTAACAGCCTGTCATTGTTCGTTGTGTCTGTCGTCTTTTTCATATCTTTTTTTGTTTGTTTTGTGTTGTTTTACTTATTTTGTGTAGGATTACACGCGACAAAGATAGATACATCTTCTAATATAACAGATACATCTATGTTAAACATTGTTTATTCTGCTAATTAAATTTATAATTATATGGATTTCAATCTATTAAAAGAATTTATAAAAAAAAGTGATTACACGTTTAGAAGTTGTGCTGAAAAAGCTGAGATGTCAGAAACTGGGTTTAGGCAGTCATTAGATAGAGGGACTATTTCTGTTATTGCATTGGAAAAAGTTTGCTCTTTATTGGGTATTTCTCCCTCTCTATTCTTTAATGATTCTATCCCTGTTTCCGTATCTGGGAACAAGAATCATATCGGAGGTATAGGAAATGGGAATCACATTATTTTTACTTCTCCCGAAGTAAAGGCACTAAAACAACGTATTAAGGACCTTGAAAAAATTATTGACTCACAAGAAAAAATGATTGAATTACTAACCAATAAAAAATAACCGTTATGAAAAAAATAGTATTATTTCTTTTGACTCTATTGTTATTGTCTTGCAATGATACCAAAGAAAGCGAACCCAAAGAACCCGAAAAAGAAATACAAAAATATTATGAATTGTGGTTTTATCCCTCTCGATATTATGATCTAACATTAGACTTTTGGATTTCAAGAAAAACAACGACAATTCCGGCATCGGAAAAATACGAGCCTGTAAAAATATCTGTACCTATCAATAAAGAAAACAGAGAGGTTTTTTCTCTCCATTGGTGGGACGGAGAACACATTCATATTTACGGACAAAGCAAGTATTATGAAATTCGGGGTATGAAAGAAAATGAATATTATAGGATTAGTTGTATTGATGAAATCTCAGAATTAGTTGAAGAACAAGTTGAAAGTATAGATATCGATATAAGGTGTATAAGTAGTTATAAATAACAAATAATTTTATGGAATCCTCAAACGAAGATATAGAAGTTAAAATTAAAATCTCAGATAAACTGAAACATTTATTGATTGGATTACTTACCGGAGCCTTTTCTGTTTTTGTATCAGTTTATATTGTTCTTAATTATTCTATTATCCCAGATCACAAAATAGATCTTACAAAGGCTTATAGTAATGGGCTTAATGATGGGTTCCATATTGCTGATTCTGTATATAAAGAGAAATTACAAGAACCCTTATTAGACGTTTCTCGTTCCATTGGAGAGGTTGAGATACATGCTATACTTCTTGATAAGTCCTCTATCCATTATTTAGGATTACTTCCTATTGGGTTTGATTTTGGTGTCCAGATTCCCCAAAATTCAACAAAAGAAGAAATTGAAAATATCATAAAAAAAGAAACGAAGAAAATGGGCGGAAACATTGCAGTAATGCGACAATTAAAAATTCAAAATCAAATGTTTTTAGACGTTTATTATAAAGAACCTCCCAAGCCAAGAAAAAAGAAATGGTATGAATTTTAATAAATTACATATCGTTCTACCGGGAGAAATACGGGAGAAATGCCCTGTATTTCTTTTAAAATCGTTATTGAGAATCAATCATTTATATAACCCTCTTCCCTTGAATAAGGTCTTGTCACCCCGACTGATTTATAAAAACACTGATAATTAATTATCAGTGTTTTTCTTTTTATATCCAGTCTTAAAAATATGGGCCTAATAGGCAAATGGTAGGCCGGTAATCGCATTAATAGACATTCATACAGGTTTTGATTCCGAAAAAAATAGACACTGCTAATCGTCAAGTCATTGATTTTGCCAATATAAAAGCAAAATAGAATTTCTATAAATTTACTTTGCATAATAGTACCTCATGGAGACAAAAACGGTCACAATATCATCATGAACCGTGTAGATAATACGATGTTCGGAATTGATACGACGAGACCAATACCCGGTGAACTCATATCTCAGAAGTTCATCACTGTTTTTTAATTATTTATGTACATTTGCAAAAACTATTTAGAGATGGAACAAAAGAGTGAAATCGTATTATATCAACCAGAAGGTTCTGTAAGTCTGGAAGTCCGTTTAGAAAATGAGACCGTATGGCTGACACAACAACAAATGTCCGAATTATTTCAAACAACCAAGCAAAATATAAGTTTACACACTGGTAATATATTTAAAGAAAAAGAATTGGATCGGGATTCAGTTGTCAAGGAATCCTTTACAACTGCCAGTGATGGGAAAAGTTACCGTACGAAATATTATAATTTAGATGTAATTATATCCGTCGGATATCGGGTAAAGAGTCAAAGAGGTACACAGTTCCGCCAGTGGGCGAACAAAGTCCTAAAAGAATACATGCTGAAAGGCTATTCCATCAATCAAAAGCTCGACAGTTTAGAGAAAAGAATTGATAACCGACTGAGAGAACACGACTCCGAAATACAAAGGCTCAGTAACCAAGTAGATTTTTTTGTCCGCCATTCCTTACCGCCGATAGAGGGAATATTTTTTGCCGGCCAGATATTCGACGCCTACAAATTCGTTTGCGATCTTGTCAAGTCAGCCCGAAAGAGTATCGTCCTTTTCGACAACTACATAGACGAGTCTGTCTTGACTTTATTCGGGAAACGAGGAAAATCGGTATCGGTGGTGATTTATACGGATAAGATCACTCCGCAATTAGAGCTCGACATCAAGCGATTCAACGCTCAATATTCGCCTGTAAAGGTCAAGTTATACACAAAGGCGCACGATCGGTTCCTAATCATCGATGGGGAAATCTACCATATAGGCGCTTCGCTGAAAGACTTGGGAAAGAAACTTTTCGCCTTCTCGAAAATATCGGCTATTCCACCCGAAATCATATATAAACAAATTGACTCGTGAACGTTATGCGACCTCGTACCGATAAAATAGAAATCTCCGGTAATCTGCTTACAGGGGTATTCCATATCTACATCTTCAAACAAGCTAATGCCTATATCGCCTATTGTCCCTCCATCGATTTAGCCGTATCCGGGAACAGCATACGAAATGCGGAAGAGTCCTTCCAAGAATCCGTGTCGATACATCTCGACTATCAGATAAAGAATAAAGAACTCTTGAAGGACTTGAAAAAGCACAAATGGAAAAGACTATATCTTATTAAAAACAAGAAAAGCCGGTGATTGACCGGCTTTTTCATTTTTATACTTCGGTAGTTACGTTAAATACATTCTTGTTACCCGACCGACTTCAATCCAATCAAAGTTAGAAATTCAATACAACAAGGGAAATTTATCACCAACAAAAAATAATTGCTAATAATTATTTCGATTATTCCCGATAATTAGTATTATAATAATAAAGCCAAACAAACATCTAATTATCAATATTTTACAAGAACTACAAATCTTATTTCCATTTATTTTTCATTGCAATTTTAAATATATTATATTTTAGAATCATTTTTTATATACTTAAATAATGAATATAAAATAAAAATATCTACATTTGAAAACCTGAAATAAACACAAAGACTCAAAATATACTCGAATTATCCTTAATAATCCATTATTTACCCATATAATTTTAATCATTATGAGAAAAACATTTCTAGGAGTACTCGTTTTTATGAGTCAATTGATTTTTGCCCAAGGAATCGAGGTAATCAGTACCAAAGCCCTTACACTCGACGGGCAAGGAGTATTTCTCCCGAAGATAAGTCCGAAGGGGGATTACGTTCTAGTAACCAACGAAGACATGAGCGGTCTGAAAAAATTTGATCTTGCAACCGGGAAATTGACGACCATTACCAATGACCGAAGTGCTGGGTTTAATGCCCAATTTTCCGAAGACGGCTCTACCGTAATTTATAGAAAGAGTGAATATAAAGGGAAACTTCGCTACTCATCATTAAACAGTGTAAATCTACAAACCGGGAAAACAGAACAACTAGTAAAACCTACCCGAAATCTAGAAGGTGTGACTGTAAAAGGAGGTACGGTTCTCGCTGTAAATAATGGCAAACTTATTTCTAAACGGATTGCCGGTAAAAAGCTGAAAAACCTCCCGGCTATCCCAAGTATTAAGAACAGCCAGCTTTACATTACAATCGATGGAAAAACAAAGCAACTCTCTCCCAACGGAACGAATGTAGGATATTTATGGCCATCGGTTTCTCCCGATGGGGGAAAACTTCTCTATTATGTCATTGACGAAGCGAAAGCATACGTCTGCAATATAGATGGAACAAATCCGGTTTCTTTGGGGACATTGCGTGCGCCGGTATGGTTAGGTAACGATTGGGTTGTAGGCATGGTAGATTATGATAACGGAGAAATCGTTACTTACTCCCAAATATTCGCCGTTACGTCACAAGGCACTCATCGCACGGCATTGACAGATCAATCAAAAATCTGCATGTACCCTTCTACATCCGACGATGCTTCCAAAATCGTCTATACGACACAAAATGGAGAGATATTTTTAATGAATGTAGCAACCTCAAAATAATTAATCACCATGAAACTCAACAAACTTCTATCGATATGCTTAGGAATAACGTTAGCATTTTCGGTAAGTGCAAACGATCTAAGCGAGGCCAGAATATATATTAATCCGGGGCACGGCGGTTGGGGGCCTAACGACCGGCCGATGGCAACGATCAATTATGCTCAAATGGATACCCTCGGATTCTTCGAAACAAATACGAACTTGATAAAAGGAATGGCCCTAAGGGAAGAACTCGTAAAAGCCGGAGCCGGATATGTGAGAATGTCGCGCACGGTAAACGGCGTCGTAGCGGCCGATGATGAACACAAAACTGAAAACGACAAATACATCGAGACTCAGCCCGGAGAAAGCGGAACCCAACAGTTAGTTACCCTATCGGTGATTTGTCAAGATGTAGAGGCCAACAATATGGATTATTTCATTTCGATCCATAGTAATGCTGCAACTGAGGGGAGCAGTACGAATTATCCGCTGATTCTCTATCGAGGGACCGATTCGGAATCGGGAAACGGATTGACAAACGCCCGCGATATGGCTCGTGCCGCATGGCCATATGTCAACAAGAATGAGGTTACCTATAAATCCTATTATACCGGCGAAAACGACAACAACAGCCGGGGCGACATATCTTTCTATGGTAGCTCGTCCTCAAACAGCATGGGATATACCGGTTATCTCGGTGTTTTGAAACACGGGTGTGACGGCTTCCTTTGTGAAGGCTGTTTCCACACCTATCAACCCGAACGCCAAAGACTTCTCAACAAAGACTACTGCAAACAAGAAGGTATGCGATATGCTCGGGCCATACGTGCATGGTTCAACGACGATAGCGAAACTACCGGCTGCATTATGGGGACTGTTAAAGATAAATATAACACTCTCGAACACGACCTCTATAAATACAAAATCAATTCGATCGATGCCTATGCTCCCTTGAACAACGTAACTATTATTCTTCAAAACGAGAACGGTGAAGAAGTAGGCCGATATACAACCGATAAAGAATATAATGGATTATTCGTATTTACCGATTTGACTCCCGGAAACTACAATCTAGTATTCGACATCGAGGGATTCTGGAAAGAAACCGAACCAATCGAAGTCATCGTCAATGAAACTGCATTCATTAATAAAAGGCTGACCGATTTGGAACACGAAGAACCCTCTGATGAAGAAATAGAAGAGGAAGTGCTTGATTATCCACACCCCGACCAAGACGGAGATATTGCAGCAGCGGCATATTACAATCTCACCAAAGAAACAGAAATTACCGACATCGAAGCCTTGAATGGACTTACCGTACGTCGGGCAATACTGCGAGACAACAAATATTATGTATTGGCAGTAGATGAAAATAAACTTCCTAAACTCTTGGTTCTGAATCCAGCAACCGGAGAACTCATTAAAGAAATGAGTACCGAAGGTCTTGTAACCGAAGGTTATAACGGGAAAGAATTACCCTATATACTATCCGATATCGCCTTTACTATCGACGGCGTGCTTATTGGGACAAACTCGACGGTCATCGGCAAAGAAGGCAATGCGTATCAAACTGGAGACTTTTACGTATATAAATGGCAAGGAAGTGAAACGACCTCGTTAGAAGATTCAGCCCCGGTTGTCGTCGCTACATTACAAACGAATACAAGTGCCAGTCTCGCAGCCGCCGGAAACAACAACTCCAACTATATAGCCAATACCATCGCTGTAAGCGGCACGATCGACGATTTCCAACTGTATTTCGACTCCCATGCCGGAAACGCTTGGAATACGACATACGGTATCAGATATGTATGTTGGAATATTAAAAACGGAGAAATGGCCGGATTCCAGAAAAACGACACGGACTTCGATGAAAGTCAAATCGGAGAAAAAGCCCATATCACACTCTCGCCCTTAGCAAAAAGTAGATTGATCATAGACGGTACACTCACGGCCCCAAGAGAATTTTTAATGGACTGGATGAGCGATCAGGGAATCATGCTCGCCGATTTCTCGGATAACATTCCGGTAGAGTCATACGGAGCGAATTATTTCCGTTACGCCGATAAAATTTATATGAGCGCACCCATTTGTGAAAGTCAAGGAGATGGAAATTATTCTTATAAAGTTCGCTTATACGACATTACGAATGGAATAGATCAAGCCCAAAACATCGGAGATACCGAATCTTTCATCTCCACTACGGGACTTTCTCCAATGACAAGTATAGGAATCGTAGATAATTCCGATATAGATATATACCTGTTGGCTGGAAACAAAATCGTAAAATACACGACCAAAGGCATGGAGCAATCCGAATCTCCCGCCCGTATATTTGCATACGGTTTATCCTATGACGAAACAGAAGACGGATATACTATCAACTTCAACTTAAACGAGGATGCCACATCTGTAAACTTGATATTGAATAATCCAGAAACAGGCGAAGCTGTTCAAACGATTGCATTAGGAGCGCTACCAAAGGGAGCGAATCAGACTACTATATCCAGAGCCGATCTTCCTGCCGAAAAGCTGAATTGGAGTATTCAAGCCATCGCCGGAAACGTCACGAAATTTACGAAAATATCCGACGACAGTCCTCTATACCAGTACTACGCACCATACGGTGTCGCCATCGATAAATCACCTGAAAGCGACTACTTCGGACGTATCTATATAACGAACACTGCCGCCGGAACAGTAAGTGCAGGAAATCCTTCACAAGCCCAAACCTCGACAGTGGGTGTGTATGTACTCGGAGCAAACATAAGCGATATTACTCAACAAGGCTCCACAGCTTATAGCGGAACCATATCTTGGAGCGGAGAAACCGGTATGGGTCCGAGAAAAGCAGCCGTAGCATCAGATGGACGAGTATTCCTATGCGACGCCAGCACGAACAACGCAGGTATTTACCTGATGAATCCCGAAACCTTTGATATTTCTTCTATATTCACAGGAGCTACAAATTCGAATGGCAGCCTAATGATAGGAGGCAAATATGTATGCGGCCAAATAACAGCCGTAGGTATTCGAGGAGAAGGAGCTACAACTCAACTTTATGCCATAGATAAAACGGCATCGGGTTCATCTTGGAAAAAATTTATCAACGTCTATAACATCGGCGAATCGAATACATGGACAACTGCGCCCAACGAATCGAAAGCCGCCAATAGTTACGTGGGTAACGACAACAGCAGTATCGTTCCCGTTTCTACCGGATATTGGGCCGCACAATACAGAGGTGGCGGAAGCAACTCTCCCGCAAATCCATGTATGTTCTATTACAGCGATCAATACCAAGATGCCGTATTTAATACAGCCGAGCCCAACATCATCGGTGAGTCGTCCCAAAACGGGGCTCTCGCCGTCAATGAAAAAGAACAGCTTATAGCCCTTAGCGTAAATGGCGGAGTGGCCGTGTACTCTTACAAGATGAAAGAGGGAATACCTTCTGTCACGGAAAAATTCCGAAAAGAAATTGCCGAAATGGGCGGTTATGTTAATGATTTCGAATTCGACTATGCCGGGAACTTATATGCGGTATCCAATGCCGGTGAGAGATTAGCCGTATGGGCTATGCCTACCAGTGACAACAGTTGTGTGACACCCGCAAAGAAATCATTGGTATTGAACAATATATATACAGGCATAGAAAACACCGTAAGCATTTCACGTATATCGCCCAACCCCACGACGGGAATCATTACGATATCTGCTCAAACTACAATCGAAACGGTCGAAATATATAATATAGCCGGTTCTCTGGTAATGAGACAAGCCCACGTAGGTACGACAACTATTTCTCTCGACCTTTCCGATCTTGCTGACGGTATGTATTTTGTAAAAGTGAACGATGGTAAAGCCGTGAAAGTCATCAAAAAATAAAATGCTAAACTACCCCGACTCATCTCTTTGAATAATAAAGAGATAGTCCTACACAAAATCCCCCGCTCTTTTTCAAGGCGGGGGATTTATACATTTCTGTTAATTACGATCTCTACTTTTATTACCTATTTTTATTTCTCTCGCCTTAAAAAGACAAACCTAGTAACAGGCCCCATCTTACATTTGAAACTCCCCCATAAGTTCGTATGTGTCTGGTTCATAGCCAAAACGGAAAAACAAAGAGAACACACCGAGCAAACGAAAAATATCAGCCCCGTAGTAGAAAGGATATCACCCAACCCCACCAACGGAGAAACGATACCTCCAAAAGCAAAACCTGCTGCACCGAACAATGCAGAGGCCGTTCCCGAATTGGCTCGCTCACAATCCATGGCCAAAGTCGTAGAAGCCGTAAAAGTCAATCCCATAGAAAAAAGTAACACAAACAGCACAGCCTCATATACAGCAAAATGATATTCGTTACTAAGGATTACAAACTCTACCGCAGACATCATTGTCATACCGACACTACCTAAAAACATCGCATGTTCGGGATTCTTGAATTTTACCGATAATCCGGCAGCCAACCCGATAGCCAATGCATTGATTCCGAAAAAAAGGCTGAACTCAAAAGCCGAAAAACCATAATGTTGTTGAACGATAAACGGAGAAGAAGAAATATTGGCGAACAATACTCCCATTGCAAAACCCATCTGCAATACATAATAAACATATCGACGGTTTTTCAATACTATCCCAAAGCTCGATACAAGGCTTTTCAGATTCCCTCGTTTCCGATTATCCACCGATAAAGACTCCTTGAAATGTAAATTGGAGAACAGTAACAAAACTCCGAGAATCAACAGTACGATAAAAATACCCTTCCAACCGATAGAGTCGGTTAGGAATCCTCCCAATACAGGAGATGCCACAGGTGCGATTCCATTGATAGCCCCTATAATCGCCATAGCTTTGGCCAGCTCCTTACCGGTAAATCGGTCGGTAGCGATAGATCGGGAGACTACGATTCCTCCTGCTCCTGCAATACCTTGTATTAACCGAAAAAATATAAAACCCTCTATGGTGGCAGAGAATATACAGCATACGGTCGATACAATAAACAATGACATGGCGACCAATAACGGAGGTCGTCGGCCGTACCAATCGCTCAAAGGCCCGAAAAAAAGTTGCCTCAAAGCTAAACCTATCATACTGGACGTCAGACCTAACTGAACCATCGAAGCCTGTGTCCCGAAATAATCTGTCATGGACGGCAGACTAGGTAAATACATATCGGTCACCAATGGACCGAATGCCGTCAATGAACCCAACAATATCAATAAAAATATTTTAGAATTCGTATTTCTCATAATTTTACCTCCTAAAAACAAGACAAAATTACCAAGAATGTACAAACCTATCAACTCATGTTTTTGACTAATTAACCTTTTTTATTCAAGAAAAACCCTACTCCACAACTCATTAAAATTCAAACTATTTTAGCCTTATGATTGGACAATCTAAACTATTTTAAGCCCAAAGACATATATGTAATTTCAAATTTCCCGTACGAAAATCCTCTCTTCAAAAATGAAAACAATTTCTAATATCTTCTTAACAATAAGGACTATATCAAAAACATTTTTCACATTTAAAGCCATACTATCCTAAAAATAACTTCATCGACTACATATTAACAGAAAGATACCGTATATTTGTTCCTCAAACTTTTGGATATGAAAAAAATAATAGGACTTTTTATATTCATGGGGCTGCTTTCCGCCACCACCGTCCAAGCACAAAATTACAATACGAAGTGCTTAGGCATATCAGCCGGATACATGTTCGATACAGAAAACGTACAAGCAGGAGTTTTCATGCATCTCCCCTTTGCAAAAAACTGGCGAGTAGTGCCGTCGGTCAACTACACATTCTCGCACCACGACCTCAACGAATGGGAAATCAATGGGAACATTCATTACCTCATTCCTTTCGCCGGTCGATTCTCGGTATATCCCTTAGCCGGTATCGCGTTTCAAAGTTGGAGGGGAAATGCGTTACAAAACGATAAAGAACTCTCCAATACCCGAAATAAATTCGGAATAAACGCCGGAGCCGGATTCGAAATGAACATCTCTCGCCACTTAAACCTACATATAGAGGGAAAATATATTTTCATAAACGACTTCAATCAGGCTAATATTTCTATTGGTCTCGGATACAAATTCTAATTCCCCATGAGTTTGTCTCCGTCTCCCTCCCGACGTTTACATGTCGTTTCTCTGCAAGTCCCTTTTCCACCGGACTATGGAGGGGTTATCGATATTTACTATAAGTTGAAAGCGTTAAAAAATATGGGCTACGAGACATGGCTACACACATTCCAATACGACCGGAGTAGAGCCGAACAACTGAACGAAGTAGCCGCCAGAGTCTCTTACTATCCGCGCCACCGGTCTGTTATCCACCAGCTTTCGCATATCCCTTATATTGTTTCCAGTCGCCATTGTTCAAAACTTCTCGACGATCTGCTTTCCGACAATGCCCCCATACTGTTCGAAGGTCTGCATTGCTGCGCCTTTCTATCCGACAAACGGCTGAAAGACCGTGTCAAATTAGTCCGAATGCACAACATCGAGCACGAATATTACAAAGAATTATTCCGCAAGACATCAAGGTGGAAAAAATTCTACTACGAACTCGAAGCTGTCAAATTGGCAAAATACGAAAAGATACTCCTGCATGCCGATGCCATTTTAGCGATCTCCGAGAGCGACCGCTGTTATTTCTCGTCGAGATACCCGCAAATCCCGGTGTCGCTGCTTCCCGCCTTTCACGCATACGCCGAAGTAGCCCCTGCCGGCCCGAAGGAGAATTATATCCTTTATCACGGAAACCTTTCGGTCGAAGAGAACATCGAAGCCGCCGAATACCTGTTACGGCAAGTCGTCCCGCTCACACAAGGCACATCATGGATATTCGCCGGAAAAAATCCCCCAGAAACACTCGTTCGGCTGGTCGAACGGACACCCGGCGCACAACTCATCGCCAATCCCTCGGAAGAACAAATGAACCACCTTATCGAAAAAGCGGCAGCCAACCTGCTCGTCACATTCCAACCCACGGGATTAAAACTGAAACTATTGAATGCCCTCTTTCACGGAGGACACTGTATCGTAAACAGCAAAATGCTATTCGGCACAGGCTTGGACAAAGCCTGCCTCATTGCCGATACGCCTCAGGCTATGGCTCGCGCTGTCGAAACCGCCTTAAACGAACCTTTCGACCAAGCCAAACGCACCGAACGAATACAGCTGCTGAAAGCGTACGATAACGAAAAGAATATCCATATCCTCTCCGATCTTCTCGAAGAGAAACTCAGGTAAATCACAAATAAACAATCAGCGAACCCCTCTCCGCAGAACAAAGTTCTGTGGGTCTCCCCTATTGCTAACACAACTTCCCGTAAGGCTACGGGACACGGCAGGGGAGAAGGGCTAATACCTTCGATAACGAGAACAGAGTGAGGCATATCTCTCTCCCTCTGTGTTCCTGAAAGGAATATAGGGGGAGTGCCCGCAGGACGAGGGGGTTGAAAAGAATATCAAAAATAACATTTCAATCCTCCCCCCTGCCGATAAGAAAAGTACCCGTAGAAAAAAGAAGGAGTGAAAATAAACGGTAAAGCTAAAATACTGAACACCAACACCCTCCTCCCTTGCCGTGTCCCGCAGCATTGCGGGGTGTTTTTGCAACGCAAAATATAGGGGAGGTGTCCGAAGGACGGAGGGGTTAAAGAAAAAGACAAAAAAGTATGGCTATTCCGCCTTTCCCGGAAAATCCAAAGCCCTCATAAATCCTATATGATTTATGAGGGCTTTCTATGAGGAACACTTCGAATGAGCCTAAAAACAATTCGGCTATACTTTATTTATAATCTTTCAGCATCTCCTGCAAACGTTGACGGGCAAAAAAGATTCGGCTTTTTACCGTGCCCAAAGGCAAATCCATTTTTTCAGCAATCTCGTGATATTTATACCCTGCCACATGCATAGAAAACGGTATCCGATACTCCTCGCTGAAACTATTGATAGCCGTTGTAATCTCCTTCACCGTAAAAGAACCTTCCGGCGACGCGAATCCCGAGTCTTGGGGCAAATTCAAGTGATACAGATCTTCTGTCTGGTCTATAATAGTCTGGTTCCGTACAACCCTGCGATAATTATTGATAAAAATATTTCGCATGATGGTAAACACCCAACCTTTGAAATTGACATTGTCGATATATTTATCTTCGTTGTCGAGAGCTTTAAGAGTCGTATCTTGAAGCAAATCTTTCGCTTCTTCCCGGTTTGCGGTAAGCATATAAGCGAAGTTTAGCAAATTGTCTTGGAGACCTAACAATCTATCTTGAAATTTTAGAGAGTTCATAATTGAAAATTTTGATGATTTTGTAATTCTTGTTTACTACTTATACTACTACTTTGTATTACGAAAATGCATCGAAAATCTACTCATACTAACTACTACAATCTGAAATTTCTACATTCTCCTAAACGTCTTCGAAACATTCAGCTATTTCAAAGGGGCTCAAAAAAAATCTGTTTTCGCAAAATACAATCCCATAATATTGTTCTGATTATTTTTTATTTACTTTGTAACATATTTCTTATCTTTTTTAATTGTGCTTCTTAATATTAAACACATAGGTTCATGAAAAAGTTTCACAAATATATCTTTTTTCTCATATTATTTTTCCAGTATTTTGTATCGAATTCACAAATCACTGTTTATCAAATAGATATAACCAAAGAAATCGGGAGTACGACTTGGCGATATTTAAGAGCCGGTTTACACCAAGCCCAAGAACAAAATGCAAAAGCCGTCATACTACGGCTGAACACCTACGGGGGAACTGTCGTTCACGCCGATTCCATGAGAACGGCCATACTCAATGCACCCATTCCCGTCTATGCTTTCGTCGACAACAATGCCGCATCGGCAGGAGCACTCATCGCCATAGCCTGCGACAGTATCTATATGCGCAGCAGCGCAAGCATGGGAGCCGCTACGGTAGTCAATGAAACCGGAGCCGCCATGCCCGACAAATACCAGTCATACATGCGGGCGACCATGCGGGCGACGGCCGAGTCACACGGAAAAGACGAATCGGGAAACTGGCGGCGCAATCCGCTCATAGCCGAAGCTATGGTCGACGAAAGAGTAATCGTCCCCAATCTTTGCGATTCGGGCAAAGTACTCACCCTTACGGCAAACGAGGCCATCGCCCAAAAATATTGCGAAGGCATAGTCGATAACGTCGACGAGATCATTTCGCAAAAACTCCGGTACGAGACTTATACTTTACAAGAATTCAAACCCTCGCTCTTCGACGATATCGCCGGTTTTCTCACCCACCCCGCCTTTCAGGCTCTCATGGTAACGCTCATATTCGGCGGTATCTTCATGGAACTGAAAACACCGGGCATAGGATTGCCTTCGGCCATTGCCTGTACCGCAGCCGTACTTTATTTCACTCCACTTTACATCGACGGATTAGCCGCGAACTGGGAAATACTGCTTTTCGTCATCGGCATCATTCTGCTCATTTTCGAATTTCTCGTTATCCCCGGCTTCGGTATAGCCGGCATTTCGGGCTCCATTCTGATATTAGGAGCACTCATTTTGGCATTGGTCGGGAATGTCAATTTCGATTTCAACTTTGTTTCTGCCGCCGACATCAGCAAAGGAATAATAACTGTCATCTCGGGAGTCATTATTTCCGTAGCTTTACTCTTTTGGTTTTTCCAAAAAATCGGCAGTAAAGGCCCACTCGGACGTTTAGCCCTTCAAGCAGATCAAGCCACAGAAAAAGGATACATCGGAGTTCCCTCCGAATTACAAGAATATATCGGAAAAGAAGGACTCGCGGCAACCATACTCCGACCCTCCGGGAAAGTAACCATCGGCGACAGACAGTTCGACGCCGTAGCCCTTCACGGATACATCGAAAAAGGAGCGGGTATAAAAGTTGTCAAATACGAAAACGCGCAGCTTTATGTGATCGAAATCAAATAAAAAAACGTTATAAGAAATTCAATATGAAATTCATCGGTATTATTCCGGCTCGCTACGCCTCTACCCGATTCCCAGGGAAACCGCTGGCCGACATGAAAGGGAAATATATGATTCAACGAGTCTACGAGCAAGCCCGCAAAGTCCTCGACAATGTATGTGTCGCCACTGACGATGACCGAATATTCAACGCCGTGAAATCTTTCGGCGGGAACGTTGTCATGACATCGGCCGAACACCGTAGCGGAACAGACCGTTGCTTCGAAGCCTACAATCGTCTGGGCGGAAACGAAGACGTAATCATCAACATTCAAGGGGACGAACCGTTTATCAAACCCGAACAGATCGAGAGCCTCATCGCTTGCTTCGATTCGCCTCAAACCCAGATAGCGACCCTTGTGCGCCCCTTCGAGGCAACCGAAGGTTACGAGGCCCTCGCCAATCCCAACTCTCCGAAGGTCATTCTCAACGACAAAAACGAAGCACTCTATTTCAGCCGTTCGATAATTCCCTATATGAGAAATATATCCCCCGAACAATGGCCCGATAAACACGTTTACTACAAACACATCGGCATGTATGGATACAGAGCCGACATATTGTCCCAGATCACCCGGCTGCCCCAGTCGTCGCTCGAAATCGCAGAATCGCTCGAACAACTCCGGTGGCTGCAAAACGGCTATACGATTAAAGTGGGCATCACCACCCAAGAAACAATCGGTATAGATACCCCCGATGATTTACAAAAAGCACTCACTCTACTCTGAAAATTATGACGTTAGACCGAACAACGACACCGCCTGTCGGAACATTTCCGCCCCTATCCCTGCCCGCACCCGGCATCCATGCTTTATCGAACGGCATCGAAATCATCGCCTGTAATCGGGGTGACGAAGACGTGTGCCGCATAGACCTTATATTCGAAGGAGGTTACTATACCGAACAGAAACCGGGCACAGCCGCCCTCACCTTATTGATGCTCAAAGAAGGCGCTGCGGGCAAAAGCTCGGAAGAGATAGCCGAATCATTCGACTACCACGGAGCATGGTTGCAAACCTCCGCATCGAGTCACTATCTCTATGTCACGCTCTACACGCTCAATCGGCATCTCGACACCTGCCTATCTCTACTGGCAGACATCGTTATACGGCCCGATTTCCCGGAAAAAGAATTCACCCGGCTCAAAGAACGGCGTCTCCAACAACTGCTCGTTCAGAAAGAAAAAGTAGACGTCCTCGCCTCCGAGACTTTTCTCTCTATGATTTTCGGGGACAAGCACCCTTACGGACGGGCTGTCACCCCCGACCACATAAGCCATATCACAACCGAAGACCTCCGAGACTACCATCGGCAGCACATCGCTCCCGGGAAATGTCGTATCTTCATCGCCGGAAAAATCACCGGGAAACTTCTCGATAATTTGGAACTCCACTTCGGCCACACATGGAATGTACCCTCTGTCGATTCTGCGATAATCCCCGCTTTCCCCATACATCGTGCCGAAAATCCGATAATAGTCACCCACAAAGAAAACGCCCTCCAATCCGGAATCCGAATGGGACTGCCGGTCATCGGCCGGGAAAATCCCGATTTCTTCGCCCTGAAACTACTCTGCACTATACTCGGCGGATATTTCGGCAGCAGACTCATGTCCAACATACGGGAAGAAAAGGGCTATACCTATGGCATATCCTCCTCTATCGCAGCCATGCGATACGGAAGCTATTTAACCATATCGACCCAAACCGGAACCGAATTCACCCGCCCGCTCATCAACGAAGTCTTCGCCGAAATAGATCGACTCAGAAACGAGCCCGTCCCGACCGACGAGTTCATCACCGTACAAAACTACCTGAGAGGAGACATGGCTCGTACCCTCGACTCCCCCTTTTCCATAGCGGACTACTACCTTTCATTGAAAGCCAACGATCTCCCGGTCGAATATTTTGCGCAGCAAGACGAAGCCATACGGCAACTGTCACCCGGAGATCTACTATCGGCAGCACAAAAATATCTCGTCCCCTCACAATTCTACATAGCCGTCGCCGGAGACAAGAACAAAATTCCCCCGCTCTCCCTACCTTGACAAATTCTTTCTCCTCTACCACGCCCCCTATTGTTACTCGACACCCCAATACTACGGGGGGATGGCATTAGCCATACAGAGGAGGTAGCACGTAGTGACGGAGGGGTTGAAAACAGCCCCTCATCAGCCGGTTTATATTGGGCATTTAACCCCCTCGCCCGATGGGCACTCCCCCTATACCGCTACGCGGCACAGGGGGAGAGGGCTAAAATGCGCTTCGAATATTTTAAACTCCTCCATTGCCGTGTCCCCGTAGCGTTATGGAGTATTTCTGTTTCACTATCGGAGACATTTAAAACTCCTCCCCTGTGTTTTGTAACGCAAAATATAGGGGAGGTGGCACGTAGTGACGGAAGGGTTGAAAACAGCCTCTCATCTGCCGGTTTATATTGGACAAATCACATTTTCACCATACGTTTGGGAGACCCGCTCCAAGAGCAACCCATACAATAAACTGTTTCAAGGTCGAAACCATCGAGAGTCTCGCCCTCTTTGCGGGCAACGACTACCCCTCCATCGGTCACATACACCGCCCTACGCTCTCCCTTACCGTTCTTCACATACATCGAAGACACCTTACACTGCGGACAAAGCAATTTTCTCATCGTACAAATAGTTTACCCAATCGATACCGAATATACAAAAAAAGGACCTCGGAAAAAACAATTCTTCCAAAGTCCCTTTTTCAATCACTTATAAGAAATAATCCTCGACAATTACCTCTCACCCAGTTTCTCGTCCATATACAAAATACTGGCTTCGTCTTTACAACGTTTCAACTTCTCGACAATGCCCAAAGCCGTGGCCTCTTCTTCTACTTGCTCACGCACATAGCCCCAGAGAAAATCTTGCGAAGCCTTATCCTTTTCGGAAGAAGCGACATTTACCAACTCGTCGATAAGAGAAGATACATGGCACTCGTGTTTATAAACATTTTCAAAAGCATCGAGCACACTCTCCCATTCCTGAGGAACGACATCTATCTTATCTACTTTGGCTACACCGCCTCGCTTCGATACATAATCGGCCAAGTCGTAAGCATGCTCCAACTCTTCCTGAGACTGTTTTCTCATCCAATTGGCAAATCCGTCATATCCCAATTTTTTGAAATAAAACGACATCGATAAGTAAAGATTCGACGACCACATTTCAGCCGCAATCTGAACGTTAATGGCTTCTTGTAATTTCTGTGAAATCATAATGGTTTATTTTTATATGTTAATACTCATTTTCATTACATATTGATAATATACAAAAATTATACCATCACATAATAATAAGACTTTACCATAACCTAAAAATAAAAACCAAGACAATACAACCTCTTTAATGACATAATTGCAGAATCATTTTGTCCGAATTTGACATTCTTTGAGACGGATTATAAAACACCAAAATACATAGAATGCAACTACCAATAATTCTATAATAAAGCCAGCAAGAACCCACGATTTGACAGTAGAGTCGACACGTAACGCATCATCGTATCTACGGCTATCGGAGTAATTATTTATTTCAAGGTATAAAACAACGCTCGCCCGGATTTTGTCATTGAAATTCTTGCAGGTTTTGTTTCAACCCCTTCGCCCTACGGGCACTCCCCCTATACCGATTGTTGCGATACAGAGGGAAAGGATTAAATGTGTTGCTTTGAACGGTCTTTTTATCTTTTCGGTTCTTTGTGAGTATTCCCCCCTTCTCCCCTGTGTTGCGCAGCAATATAGGGGAGAGACAGAGGAGCGGCAGCGACGAAGAGAGGGGTTAAAAAAGAAGCACATAGGATTTTTTTGTAGAACTAACCCCCTCGCCCGATGGGCACTCCCCCTATACCGCTGCGCGGCACAGGGGGAGAGGTTGAAAAATGTCACTTCGAATATTTGAAACTCCTCCATTGCCGTGCCCCGTAGCTTTATGGGGTATTTCTGTTTTCACTATCGGAGACATTTAAAACTCCTCTCCTGCCGTGCCCCGTAACATTGCGGGGTGTTGTACTCAGCAAAATATAGGGGAGGTGGCACGTAGTGACGGAGGGGTTGAAAACAGCCCCTCATCAACCGATTCATATTGGACATTTAACCTCTTCTCTTATCCGTTAAAAGAACATTTCCGGCTAAAATATTCCGGCCTATGGGAGAAAACGAAAAAGGAAAGTATCGGGGAGAAAACAAAAAAGCACCTGCGACCAAACGGCCACAGATGCTTATACATAATAAGATACAAATGATTACTTACTCAAAGCCTGAGCTACATCGACAGCACAAGCCACGGTGCAACCCACCATAGGGTTATTACCGATACCGAGGAATCCCATCATCTCTACGTGAGCAGGAACTGACGAAGACCCGGCAAACTGAGCATCGCTGTGCATACGACCCATTGTATCGGTCATACCGTAAGAAGCAGGACCGGCAGCCATGTTGTCGGGGTGGAGCGTACGACCCGTACCGCCACCGGAAGCTACCGAGAAATATTTCTTACCCTTCTCTACGCACTCTTTCTTGTAAGTACCTGCAACGGGGTGTTGGAAACGGGTAGGGTTCGTAGAGTTACCCGTGATAGATACGTCTACACCTTCGTGCCACATGATAGCCACGCCTTCGCGCACGTCATCGGCTCCATAACATTTTACTTTGGCACGTTCACCTTTGGAATAAGCTATTTCACGAACTACCTTCAACTCGCCCGTATAATAGTCGAATTGTGTTTGAACGTAGGTAAATCCGTTGATACGCGAAATGATTTGAGCGGCATCTTTACCCAGACCGTTCAAAATACAACGCAAAGGTTCCTTGCGCACCTTATCGGCCTTAGCGGCAATTTTGATAGCGCCCTCGGCTGCGGCGAACGACTCGTGGCCGGCAAGGAATGCAAAACATTTCGTCTCTTCGCGAAGCAGACGAGCGGCCAAATTTCCATGTCCGAGACCCACTTTGCGGTCATCGGCTACCGAACCGGGAATACAGAACGACTGCAAACCGATACCGATAGCTTCGGCTGCATCGGCAGCATTCTTACAGCCTTTCTTCAAAGCGATGGCAGCACCTACCACGTAAGCCCATTTTGCATTTTCGAAACAAATAGGTTGCGTCTCTTCACAAGTTTTATAAGGATCGAGCCCATAAGATTCGCAGATAGCGTTAGCCTCTTCAATATCTTTAATACCGTTAGCGTTCAAAGCGGCAAGAATTTGCTTGATACGACGGTCTTGACTTTCAAATTTCACTTCTCTAATCATAGTAACTTCCTCCTTATTTTATTCGTGACGGGGATCTATATATTTCACTGCACCGGCCTCTTTGGTGAAACGTCCGTAAGTTCCGGTTACCTTCTTCAATGCCTCGTTGGCATCGGTTCCTTTCTTGATTTCGTCCATGAATTTACCCATGTGAACAAATTCATATCCGCAGATTTCATCGTTTTCATCAAGAGCAAGAGTTTTTATATAACCCTCTGCCATTTCAAGATAACGAGGACCTTTGGCCAATGTACCGTACAACGTACCTACTTGGCTGCGCAATCCTTTACCGAGGTCTTCGAGACCTGCACCGATCATCAAACCGCCTTCCGAGAAAGCAGATTGAGTACGCCCGTAAACGATTTGCAGGAACAACTCGCGCATAGCCGTATTGATGGCATCACAAACGAGGTCGGTATTCAGAGCTTCCAAAATAGTTTTACCCGGAAGAATTTCCGATGCCATAGCGGCCGAGTGGGTCATACCCGAACAACCGATGGTCTCTACCAATGCCTCTTGAATAACACCGTTCTTTACATTCAACGTCAGTTTACATGCACCCTGTTGAGGAGCACACCAACCGATACCATGAGTCAAGCCCGAAATATCAATCACTTCTTTTGCCTTCACCCATTTTCCCTCTTCGGGGATAGGAGCCGGTCCGTGATTAGGACCTTTCTTTACAACACACATGTGTTCTACTTCGTGTGAATAAACCATAATTCGCTCTTTTTATTTGATGAGTATTTTTACGCTCTTTTCAGCGTTGCAAAGATAATTTTTTTTCTTTATGTAAGCAATAGCAAATTTATTTGTAACGGCTCAAAATAATTATATCGCGGTTCAATTGTTTTCAGAATAGTCAGAGGGAATAATGCCCATTTTTTTCATGAGAAAACAGGCGTTCATATTTTCGGCTATACCCGGCTGTAATCGATAAGAAAAAGTAAGTTCGTCTCCTTGTATAGCTGCCTCGAAACGATAATTGCCGACTTTTCCGGGCAGACTATCGGCAAGTTTGCCCAAAGCCAAATCATGAGTAGCGATAATTCCCGTTGCTCCGGCCCCGACCAACTGACGGATAAGAGCAAGCGAACCGGTCTGCTTATCGACCGAGTTGGTTCCCCGCAGTATCTCGTCGAGAATAATAAATAATTTCTCCCCGCGCCGTAAACGCAAAACGATTTGCTGCAAACGTTTCAATTCGGCAAAAAAGTAAGACTCGTTATCGGCAAGGGAATCAGAGGCCCGCAATCCGGTAAACAAAGGCAACGGAGTAAAAGTCATGCTATCGGCACAAACGGGAGCGCCCATGCAGCCGAGTAAATAATTGATTCCGATAGTCCTCAAAAACGTACTCTTCCCGGCCATATTGGCTCCGGTGATAATCTGGAAAGAAGCCTCGTTCATGGGCGCGACATCGTTACAGACCCGCTTCTCTCTCGGGATAAGCGGGTGTCCCAGAGCTTCGGCCCGCATAACCGGGGTGCGATCTTCCCGTATATCGGGAAATACATAGTCGGGGTGATTGTATCGAAAAGTTCCTAACGAGACATATACGTCGAACCGCGACAATACATCTATCCATTGCGTTATTTTTTCGCGATTGTCACACAGCCATCGGTCGAGCGCGTTGATTTGCCGCAAATCCCAAAGCAGAAATCCGTTCAACAAGGCGAATCCTACGAAATTGTAGCGTTGGTCGAGATTGCTGAGCAAATGCCGTAAACGGGACACTCTCTGCGAGACAGAGCCGTTGCTGTCGACACATCGGCTTTGTAACTCACACAATGGCTTGCACCGAAATTGCGTCCGCTCCACCATCTCGAACAGACGTGAATAACGAGAAAGCGATTGAAGCGTCCGGTTGAGCTGTTCTTGTATGCGGGTTACCCGTTTGGCAAATAGACCGGAAAAAACCAGCAACAAAATGAAAACCGCCACGATCACATTCCCCGCGACCATTCCCGTTAACCATAAAGCGAATAAGACAAGATAAATCGCAGGAACCGCATAAACCAGCCAACGCACAATCCTCCCCGTTCCGAACCGAGGCATTCCGGCAAGCCGTTCGATAGCCTCGGTATCTACCCGGCTCTCTCCCGAACAGCCCCCGTATGATTGAAAATCTATCCTGAAATCCGTATGACAGGACATTTCCTCGACAGCCTCCTGCCTCTCCCGAATAGACACAGTTTTCAAATCGGGGTGAAGCAACTCCCGGGACAACGCGACACGCCCTACTGCCGTCACTGTTCGATTGATATAGGCGAAGAACGACCTCTCGCCGAAAAGGTCGAGGTCGAAGCTATAATCGTGGGAAGGGTCGATAAATTCACTGCCCCCGTCGATTCCGTCGAAGCGATATTCCAACAAGGACAATTCCCTATGAATAATCCGGTCCCGACAATCGACAAATTCTTTTTTCCGAAACCAACGATCGTGCACCCGGGCCAACGATAGGAACAGAACGATTCCTATCAATACGGTTGTACCCCACACCTCTACGCTCTCATTTCTAAATAAATACACGATCAATGCCGCAACAACGACTACCGAAAGACGAAGAAAAGCAATGATACGAATATACATTTTTATCCGCTCCGTTTCCCGGCTATTAGCTTGAAGTCGGGAACGGTAATCTCGCAGGACTTTTTCCATAATCACCAATGACAAAAAATGATTACACCCTCCACAAATATTTCATAATCAATCGATCGTAATCCTTAACCGATTCGCTCAATGCTTCATACGGTTTGATATATGTATGGGCAAACGATTCACGCTCTATCTTTCTTTTCCGTTCCTTGCCCAATCGTTGTATCTCCTCGTCTTCTCCGGGAGTTGTAGGACGATACCCCATAATCAGTTTCTCCATATTCCAACGATTGTGTTCCACTTCTGCCATCATCTCGATCAAAGCAGTATCTTCATCGAGATTTTCAGGTTCCGATTTTCCGAAACTTCTTCGCTTGGAAGGAATAGAGTGGGCATTGTAAACATTCGACCAACGATGCACGGTAGACAATTCTTCCCACAATGCCCTTGCCTCGATATCGTTCAATGTTTGCGGGAAAGGCTGTTCGGGAGTTATTTTATGATAAATAAAGTTTATCCGCCGTACCCGTTTCATGCAATCGTCGTCTATGTCATAGCACTCGTCCAACATGCCGAACGCCCTCAATTTACCGTATTGATGAGCTTTTCGTATCAATTCGATGGTCGAGCAGGAAACATTCTGACGCACGAGTATCGAATGAGCCTTTTCATACACGAGCCGAGGCATATAAAGTGCCGTAGCGATACTCTTTTGAGGAATTTCGAAACAGATAGCGATAGTCAACAACCGTCCGTCTTCCTCCTCTGCCCAATGTTGTAGCAACTCTTGTATCGGACGACTCTCGACAGAACCTTTGATAAATTCAAACTCTATGTCGGTAAATTTATCATCGGTATTCGGGTTGGCATAACTCTTAGCCGGCTCTACCGTATCGATAACTCGATAGTCGCACATGTCGAACAAAGAGTCGTATCTGCCCCGCAACCGATCGAACTCGGTGTCGGCATTCATGTCGATAAAAGAGATTCGAGTCCGTTTACTCCGGTCTCGAAGGAAATTGGGATAATGGGCGATATGAGCGGCTTTCACCCCCATGGCGATTCCCATGCTGGTCATTCCCACAATGACGAGATGGACGTATCGGTTGCTGTCATAACCGATCCCGTCACCGTCGATAGGTACATAGCGTATGACTTCCGAGCCCTTGTCATGCGGAGTATACAGGCCTCGCACCAACACCTTCTCCGCCCAAGTTTCATAAAAATTAAACGGCAGAAAATCGATAAGCCTTTCGCTCAATCGATCGAAAGGCTGCGTTAATTTCAATAATTCCTCATTCTCCGCACCGTCTTTATATTTTTTTTGGAAATGCACCAGCCATTGCTTCTCAGTCCTCTTCGGAAGTTGAAATATAGATTCTATATCATACCGTTGAAATACGGCAAAGGTCGATTGAGCTTCGAAAAGCACATTACATTTTTTACAACGGCCCTGTATTTGCGCTACCAACATGCGCAACTCCTCTATATCCCGAGGCTCTTTTTCTATTGCGTTCTTTTCCCGCAAAATCCTATTAATGAGAGCTGCACATTCGATATTGATCGAGTCATGATCGGTTTCATTCTCCTCGCCCAACAAAAATATCTCTTTACAATCCGGCAAATGCAGTTTCTCCAAATCCTCCCGCGAATCGCGGCCCCCGTGCAAAATTATCGTACGACGGTCGATAGAAGCATCAAGTTTGGACAACAACTCGTGACGGGCAGAATCGACACTACCCGAAGTCTGAATGACAAACAAATAAGGCGTATGATCCGACTGTTCGGCCACACTCTTTTGATACAACTGTTTGATAAGCCCGATAGCCATCTTATCGAACCCTATAATCACATAATGATTCCTAAATTTATAGCCTATCTGACCCTCCCTCGCACGCTCTACCCGGCGGTCGATAATATTCGAGAAAATAGAGATGAGCAAACCGCCCATCAGTGCAGAACCGGTGATCGAAATAAGGAATGCAAGGAAACGATTCCACGTCCCTTCGACGACATACTGATTGCCGGGATCGGCAAAATGATAATAGACATCGACAAAAATATTACGTGGGTCGTTCTCCTTAATAGTAAGAATACTGCCTGTAAGCCATTCGATTACGATAAACACAAGGATAGCAGCAACGATAACACCCAGTAAAAAAAGCAATTGCCATTTGATACCCGATGACAAAATCCGGTCTATACCGATAACCGGGTGTCTGAAAAAATCTTTCATCACCCCGAAAAATTCTTTTAGTCTTTTCATCTCTTCTTCACAATATCGAATCCCAACGCTTGTATCAGTTTAAGCGTCCCTATCGCTGTGTTGCGATCGTAATCCTTTTCTATTTCGGGTAATTCCTCATAAGGCACAAGACAGGGATGAGTCTTCTCCTCGTCGTCCCGTCGCGCTCCGTAAGTCCACCCTTCGGACAAACGAGATTGCGACCACACCTCATGAACATTTTTCGCCATTACCTCGACCAATTCCATAAGTTCCTCCGGTAGTTTTTCCCGACTGGTATCCGTCGGAGCCGGAATATACTTTTCACGTTTCATCGTCATACTGTATTATCCAAGTTATTTTCCCCAAAGATAACATAAGGCAAGTACAGGACAAAATGAACATGCAAAATACTTTCGGTCCCCACCTGCAAAACCTCATGATAACATCACAAAACTCCTCCCCTGCCGTGCCCCGTAGCATTACGGAGTGTTTTGTAACGCAAAATATAGGGGAGGTGGCACGCAGTGACGGAGGGGTTAGTTCTACAAAAAATTCTGGTAAAGATTATCTATCTTATGAAAAAAATCGGGAGCTTCCTTTTACCCACCTTTTCTTTTGCAGAAAAGAAGCAACGACAATCTACCTCACATCTAATGTGCGCCGCATCACAAAATGCTCATCGAGTTCTTCGGTTTTGAGGTACAGCTCCACTTCGTAACGCCCGGCTGGGAACGGGCTTGTTACACCGTTCGGGCCTTCCAGCCTCATGGAACCGGATACTTCAAAATCTTGTTGAAAAATATCTTTCGAGTCCAGTTCATTAGTGACTGCATCTTGAACACTGGTATAAACTAAGTTACCCTCCATATAGAACTTGAATATCAATTTCAATGAATGTCCTTTTTCAAGCGAGCGCCACTGGAATCCGGCTAATAGCCTTTTGTATGTATTGGCTTTGAAAGATTTCTGTTCAATGATTTTTCCCTCGTAGATGTGCAATGCGCAATCATAAGTAACCCATTGTTGCACTTCTTCATCGGTATTGTAAAAATGAAGCACCAATGCCAAAGGTTCTATCCAACCTCGCTGCTTAGGCGATTTCACGACCTCGAATCGCCCACGACCCATTTCTCGATTCTTATAGTAAAGAGTGTAAGTATGAGTGCCGGGGGCATAAGAAGTACCGGAATCGGAGCCCCAGCCACATATTTGCAACCATTGGGATCCATCTCGGGGATTGAGTGTGACTGTGTGGTCGAACGCTTTGATTTTGCCTGTCCTTTCATTCTTGATCTCCACATGGTAAGTAACCTTGCGTACAACGTCCGAATAGCAGGTACATCGGCAACGCATTTGCATATACTTGGGCTCCACGAAGTTGCCTGTATTCCAATCATCGATCACCTCACCTTTGCCGTTGATATTACGAAATTCAAGGTTCGAGACAATATGAATCCAACCCATGCTTTCCCAAATGTCTTCCAACGGAACTATTTCGAGCGGAGCGCTGATAACCACATGATCTTCTTCATCAAGAATATCGAACCGCCATGTACCGACCGCAGTGAAATGGTCTCGCTTTTCCGACCCCCACCACGGAAATTGCGCCGACATGTTCTCAACGGGTTTTAACGGGGCATCGAAGTCGTAGGTATGAGTTTTGCCGCTTGGTTCGGTAATGCGGACTTTTATCTTGACGGTGCGGTCGATGCGCGATGTCATCTTCACCACAGGCATAATATAGCGCGAGTCGGTATAGTGTTTGCTACTTGGCCGGGTATCGCGTTTGCCGTCTTTACCCACTTCGCAAAATTCGAGCGAATGGATTTCGTACCCGCGATCTTTCTTGAACAAATCGAATAATCCCATAGATATCGAGACAAGGTTAATGTGACAATATGCGAATTTATAAAATGTTATAAAATTTGCCAAACTATCTGAGGAAAATTTATAGCGACCCATTTTTCGCATGATACCCAAATACGCAAAAATCAAAGACTGGAAGGGATTCAAAAATTATTTCTCGAAGATACATTTCTAATATTATATAGCACAAACCGAATTCTATGCAATAGGAATAATCTATTATCTTTGCATTCGTCGAACGAAAACCTTAAACAATAACGCACATGAGAATCAAATGGCTCATAACAATAGTTATCTCATTATGTATTTTCCAAACGAATGCACAACGTTCGTATTTGTCTCTAAACGACAACTGGCAGTTTCGCTTTTCTCACCAAGTCGGTAAAAATTCGACTCAACGAATCTCATTGCCGCACACATGGAATGCCCCGGATGCCCTATCTGGGAAATTAGACTACAAACGTGGTATCGGCAATTATGAAAAAGACCTGTACATTTCCCCCGAATGGAAAGGCAAAAGATTATTTTTATATTTCGAAGGCGTCAACAGCGTAGCCGACCTTTTTATCAACGGTAAATACCGGGGCGAACACCGGGGAGGATACAGCGCTTTTACATTTGAAATAACCGACGATGTCGAATACGGGATAGACAACAAAATTCTCGTGCGAGTAAACAACGCCGAGCAATTCGATATAATGCCTCTGGTCGGAGACTTCAACTTCTACGGAGGAATCTACCGCGATGTCAGTTTGATTATAACAGAACCGACGTGTATATCGCTGTTGGATTACGCTTCTCCCGGAGTATATCTTACTCAAAAGTCCGTGACCGAAAAACAAGCCCACATCGTTGCGACTGTAAAATTATCCAATGCAGCCACAACAAAACAAGTAAATGTGAAAGTCACCGTCAAAGACCACGATAAAACTATACAAGAAATAAAACGACACGTCACACTGAACGCCCATTCCGAAGGAGAAACCATCATTCCTTTCACCATACAAAATCCCCGTTTATGGAATGGCCGTGAAGACCCGTTCATGTATCGGGCCGAAATATCCTTATGGGAAAATGATAAATATTGGATAAGGTGATACAACCTTTGGGAATACGATACTATCGTGTAGATCCCGACAATGGCTTTTTCTTGAACGGTAAACATTTGCCTTTATACGGAGTTTGCCGGCATCAGGACCGGGCGGAAATCGGCAACGCCTTACGCTCGATGCATCACGAAGAAGACACCGAGCTGATGCTCGAAATGGGAGTCAACGCCGTTCGGTTAGCCCATTACCAACAAGCAGAATACATGTACGACCTAATGGATCAATCGGGTATAATCACATGGGCCGAAATCCCATTCGTCGGCCCCGGAGGATATGCCGACAAAGGATTTATCGACTCCGAGGCTTTCAAGAAAAACGGAGAAGAACAATTGAAAGAACTAATCCGCCAAAATTACAATCACCCCTCGATTTGTTTTTGGGGATTATTCAACGAATTGACCGAACGAGGAGATAATCCCGTTACTTACATTACCGAACTGAACGAACTGGCACACTCGGAAGATCCCACTCGCCTGACAACCTCTGCCAGTAACCAGAACGGAGGACTCAATTTCATTACCGACTGTATCGCTTGGAACCGCTACGACGGTTGGTACGGAGGTATGCCCGACGCTTTGGCGAAATTTTTAGACCAGACTCACAACCAATACCCCCAGTTGCGCATTGCAATCAGCGAATATGGAGCAGGAGCCAGTATCTATCATCAATCGGATTCTTTAAAACGTCCGAACCCGGCCGGTTGGTGGCATCCCGAAAACTGGCAGACATTCTATCATATCGAGAACTGGAAAATTATTCATGAACGGCCCTTTGTCTGGGGTAGTTTCATATGGAATATGTTCGACTTCGGGGCCGCGCACCGAAGAGAAGGAGACCGTCCGGGAATTAATGATAAAGGACTCGTAACATTCGACCGTAAATATAAAAAAGACGCATTCTACTTTTATAAGGCAAACTGGAACAAAACCGACCCTATGGTACATCTGGCCGAAAAACGTTGCGACACCCACCCGACCGCTCTACAAAATTTCATGGCATTTACCAACCTGCCAGAAGTAGAACTGTTCGTGAACGGGAAAAGCATGGGAAAACAAAAGCCCGACCGATATGCCATCGTCAAATGGGAACAAATAGAGCTTCCTCTCGGAAAGAGCACCATTCTTGTGCAGTCGACCACGAAAGATAAAGTCTCAGATACAATGACTCTATGGATAACCGACTCCGCCAAAAATAGAAAAGAATAACACAAAATTTCTACCAATCTAAAATAACTTAACAGCCATTTACAATCGCCATACAATATTATAGTTGCGAAAAATTATGTAATATTGCATTCGTTTACATATGCTCCATTCAAAATAAAGAAAGAGATAACTAAACAAAATCGGCCAATATGAGTAATAATATTGAAAATCTATTTACACAATATTATCAGATATTGCGCGCCTATGCATTACGTTACGTTCAAAACCAAGATGCGGCAGAAGATATTGTACAAGACGTATTCTTCGAATTATGGCTACGGCGTAACGAGATAGATTTCGACCTCCCGATGAAAGCCTATCTATTCAAATCGGTTTTGAATAAATCGAGAAACTATATTTACGACAAACGCGTAAAAGACAAAATAAGTTTCGATTCGGATAACGATATCCAGTTCATAGACGACTACTTACAATCGTTCGTCGTTTATCAGGAAGATTCCCTACTATTGAAAGATTTGGATCGGGAAATAAAAACCTATGTCGAATCTCTGCCCGAGCAATGCCACCGTATATTCATCATGAGTCGTTCCCTCAATTTGAAAAACAAAGACATTGCCTTGCGACTGGGGATAAGCATTAAAACCGTCGAAAAACAAATAACAAAAGCCTTGTCGGGACTAAGAAGTCATTTGAAAAAAAATGGATTGCTATCCTTTTTCTTCTTACTGTTTTCAGGATTCGAATAAAAAAATAAATTGCTTCGTATGGACGGACAGAACGAAATAAAAGAAATAGATAGACTCATCTTGAAATATCTCGAAGGAGAGGCTTCGAAAGATGAAAAGATCGCGTTATACCGTTGGATCGAACTTTCGGAGGAAAATAAGACACATTTCAAAGAAGCACAGGAACTGTGGCTATCGACCCAAGCCATACTCGCACCGAAAGAAGATACGGAAAAAGCATTACAGCATTTCCGTTCTAAAATCAAGAACTACAATCGCCGCGGCAAAACATTCCGCAAACCACTCTACTACATTACCCAATGTGCAGCCATAATAGTGATACTATTAGGCTTGTATTACTTTTTCACAAGAGAATCTAATCCCGAACAATACGCTTGCGTAGAGATGGCAATCGGCAACAAAGGCTGTATTACCCTCCCCGACAGCACGGTAGTTTGGCTCAATTCAGGCAGTAAATTGACATACCCCAGCCGGTTTTCCGATAAAAAAAGAAAAGTCCGGCTCAACGGGCAGGCCTATTTCAAAGTCTTCCACAAAGAAGATCAGCCATTCGTTGTCGAAACCAACGATATGGACATAAAAGTTCTCGGGACCAGCTTTGTCGTCAAGAATTACATACGAGACGAAATCATCGAAACGGCATTGGTCGACGGGCATGTAGAAGTCTATTTTCCCAATAGCTCGGTTCCTCCCATAACTTTGCAACCTGCCGAGCAAGTCACATACTCCCGCAAGACGAAAGAAACAAAAATATATACGCGAAAAGATAGTAGTCTCTACCACATTTGGGCACAAGAAAAACTATTATTGAGCAATTGTGAATTGACAGAAGTCATAGAAAAATTAGGCGCATGGTATAACGTAACAATGACCTGTACGAACACTTCCCCTACCCCTGTTTATATGACGCTGACGGTCAGAACAGAACCGCTGAAAGAAATATTGCAAACGCTCAAATCGATAGCCCCCATAGATTATCGTTTCAATAACGACACAGTCTACATTGAGCACAAGCCAAATAGTTAAAATATATTAATATGTACTCGTTAAGGTAGGGTATGCCCACTCTTGTTTGTGATAATTATAGAGTGGAGCACATGGAAAAACACAACCGACATATAGACGAACTCATAACGAAGTATCTGGATAAATCCCTTACTCGGGAAGAATGCGCCGAACTGCGCCGTTATTTGGCAGAAGGCAAAAAGCATCTCGCATATTTTGCCGAAATAAGAGACCTATGGTTATACAATACGGCTCTGTGGCAACCGGTTATATCCACACGGTCGGCTCTCGAAAAACTGAAAAAGAGAATAAGGAAATATACTTCTCTCGTAAAAATCAGAAGAACCGTCTATTACGCGTCCCAGATTGCAGCCGTTATTGCGATAGCCTTTATCTTTCATACCGTAAAGGAATCCAACGCCTATTCCGCCACAACCCATACGGTTCTCACCTCGACCCATAAATCGGAAGTCACTCTACCCGACGGCACAATAGTATGGCTCAACAATAATACGAAACTCATTTATCCCGAAGTATTTTCATCGACAGAGCGATCCGTTTATTTAGAAGGCGAAGCCTATTTCAAGGTCACGAAAAACAAAGCACTTCCGTTTGTCGTGAAATCACAAGGACAAGAGATTAAAGTGTTAGGAACATCTTTCAATGTGCGAAACAGACCGAACGAAGACCTTGCGGAAACGACGCTGATTTCGGGAGCCGTATCCCTCTGTTTCAATAACGACTCCGTGCCCGTCAGATTAAATCCGAACGAACAGATAACCTACTCCAAATCAAATCAATCTATCCGTAAAGACACGGTCGTCGCTCATGAATATATAGCATGGGCTACGGAAAAGATGACATTCGACAACGACAGATTCACAGATGTGATCTCATATTTGGAAGACAAATACCAACTTCAAATAATCTGCCCGGAAGAAATCGCCGATACTTTATACCTGACCCTCGTCGTAAGGAACGAAACCAAAGAAGAGATATTCAAGGAAATAGCGCGTATCTCCCATTTGCAATACTCCATACACAACGATACGGTCTATTTCGATTTCCCGGAAAACACCGATTGTCAAACTTTACAACGTAGCCTATGAAACACCATGAAGCGACCCTAACAAAAAACAAGCGATTCAATCATAAAAAATACGACCATTTCTCGTAAACACATCGAAAGAAGAAACCAAGTTAAATACATAAAACCATGAAGACCCTTAAACACAAAAAAACGATCACAAAACGATCTTTATTCCCCTACAAAGTCATAGGACTGGTTTTGTATCTTCTATGGGTTCAACCATTTGGAGCAAATCACCTGTACGCATCGGAACGGAAGATAAACATCGAGGTAAACGACGTGACATTAATCGATGTGCTGAAACAAATAGAAGCTCAAAGCGACTATGTGTTCTTCTATAACAACGCAGACATCGATACTGAGAAGAAAATCAGCATTAATATGAAAGATGCGAATATAAAAGACGTTCTGGATAAAATACTGAACGAATACTCTTACCGCATCAACAATAAAAAGATCATCATCACTGCCAAACGTCAGGCTCCCGTTCGCACGAACAAAATCAGCGGTGTCGTCTCCGACGATTCAGGACAACCTATTATCGGGGGCAACGTCTTGGTAAAAGGTTTAAACAAGGGAACCATGACCAACATCGACGGGAAATACACAATCGATGTACCCGACAGTGCAACGACTCTCGTTATCTCCTACATCGGATATAAAAAACAAGAAGTTGAAATCGGTGACAGAAATTATATTCCGGTAACTCTTCAAAAAAACGACGTTCTGATGGACGAAGTAGTGGTTATTGGTTACGGGACGGTTAAAAAAAGTGATTTGACGGGAGCTGTATCGAGTGTCAAAACAGAGAATCTACCCATCGCAGCCAACACTTCTGTCACACACATGTTGGCAGGACAGGCCGCCGGAGTAATGGTAAAACAAAATTCCGCTCAACCGGGCGGAGGAATCGAAATATACGTCAGAGGTGCTGCATCGACCGGTGCAGGGAATGACCCTCTGTATGTAATCGACGGATTTCCCGTCACCAACAAAAGCGTGGAACCCGAAAGCGGGAACCGCTACGAATATGGTTCCCGAAACCCGATGAACTCGTTGAATCCCAACGATATCGAATCCATAGAAATTCTTAAAGATGCCTCCGCCACTGCAATCTACGGAGCAAGAGCTGCCAACGGCGTAATCTTGGTCACGACCAAAAGAGGGAAAAGCGGGAAACCCATAGTAAAATACAACGCCAACTATTCGATTCAAACAATAGCCAAACGACTGGAAATGTTATCGGCTAAGGAATTCATGAATGTTTCAAACGAAATATCCTATCAAAAATGGCGCATGGATAATGAATTATATCCGTATGGCGGAGAGCTGGAAGAAGACGCTTTACCCTACAAGGGCAATCCATATAGTCCGGAAGAAATCGCTGCCGCCGGAGAAGGGACCGACTGGTTCGGGCTGCTTACGCGCGACGGCTCCATCAACCAACACAATGTATCTGTTTCAGCCGGTACGGAATCCACACGATTTTTGGCATCTTTGAATTATTATAAACAAAAAGGAGTAATCAAGAATTCCGATTTCCAACGTATATCGGGAAGAATAAACCTCGATCAAGATTTAGGGAAATACGTCAAAGCTGGTATCAATGCAACATACAGCACCATTTTCAACAATAATGTCCCATTAGGAGAAGGTAACGCCGAAAATTCCAGCCTGCTGAATTCGGCATTGCATTACGACCCCCTCGTCCCGGTAAAAGACGAATCGGGAAACTATGCGCTGAGTCCCACACTGGGCATGATTCCCAACCCGGTTTCAATGCTCGAAATTACAGACCAGACGCAAACCGATAGATTACTGGCAAACGGCTATATCGAAGCTACATTCTGGAAAGATTTGAAAGTAAAGCTCAATATGGGTATCGACAAAAATCAAGGTCGCCGCAGTACCTATCTTCCCAAATCGACGCTATACGGAAAACAAGAAGGAGGAAAAGCCAATATCAATGAAAATAGAACGGTCGATTTATTGTTCGAACTAACAGCCAACTATACGAAGCAACTTTTCAAGGAAAGAGACAGATTGGAAGTATTGCTCGGGTATTCATACCAACAAGAGAACTGGGACGGATTAGGAGCCGGCAGCTCTCAATTTTTCACCGATTTATTCCTATGGAACAAATTGGAAGCCGGGAATGTGGCCCGTCCGCCTGTAAGTTCTTCCAAAGGCAAAAACGAATTAGGTTCTTATTTCGGCAGAATCAACTATTCCCTGCTCGACAAATACCTGTTTACATTCTCTTTAAGATATGACGGCTCTTCGAAATTCGGTAAAAACAACAAATGGGGGCTTTTCCCGTCGGGGGCATTCGCTTGGAAAATGCAGAATGAAAACTTTTTGAAAGACGTCGACTGGTTGTCCGAATTAAAATTAAGAGTCAGTTTCGGACAAACCGGAAACAGCAATATCGGAGGCAATGCCTACGAATACTATGAAGCCGGTAATCAATATGTATTCGGAGATGCTGTACAAACAGGCAGTATCAAAAGCCAACTCGAAAATCCCGACCTCAAATGGGAAACGACGACAGAGTTGAACGTAGGTCTCGACTTCGGATTTCTAAACAACCGAATCACAGGATCGTTTGAATATTTCCACAAAGTAGTCAGCGATTTGCTCGCCTTCCGCAAACTGAATTCCTTGATGGAAGTCTCTACTATTGCAGACAACATCGGAGCGACCCAAAGCACCGGATATGAGTTTTCTTTAAATACGGTAAATCTTACCGGCCCGTTCAAATGGAACACTACCTTGAATATATCCTCCTATAACGACCGATGGAAAGAACGCAACCCCGATGTAGTCTTGGCACCTTATGAAAAAGAAGATGCACCTATCCGGGCTATCTATGGATGCGTATCCGACGGTATTCTGCAAATAGGAGAAACTCCTCCTGCCTCCATGCCCGATTTATTGCCGGGACAAATGAAAGTAAAAGACCTGAACGGGTTTGACCCGAACGACGGTTCCAAATTGCTCGGACACCCCGACGGCAAAATAGACGCTGCCGACAGAATCTATTTGGGAAGTACCGACCCGAAAGTTATCATCGGATTCGGCAACATGTTCGAATACAAGAACTTCGATTTGAATATTTTCTTCTATGGCATGTTCGGTCAATACGTGGCCAATTCGAATCGGGCAAAATACGGGCCCTCCGGTTGCGAATACATCTTGCAACGGCAAAACTATTCGAAAGAAGTATTGGAACGGTGGACTCCCGACAATCCTACGAACAAATTTCCATCGGGATTTTACAGTGCCTACTACGGAGGAGATGACTGGCTGCTCGAAAAAGTATCGTTCGTACGTTGTAAAAACATAACACTGGGATACTCTTTCCCGCACAAGTGGATACACAAAGTCTTTTCACAAGCCAGAATATACGTCGATGTTGAAAACCCTTTCATCATTACGAACTATCAGGGATTAGACCCGGAGATGGATTCAAAAGGCGGATATCCGTCTCAAAGGACATATTCGATAGGTATAGATATCACATTCTAAAAACACGTACACTATGAAGACAAAATTCAAACATATACTGGTTATTCTATGTCTCTCGATGATTTCATGCGAGGGAAACTTGGAACCGGAACTATTCGATCAAATTACACCCGAAAACTTTTTAACCAACGAAGACGACGTAAAGACTGCTGTCACAGGTGTTTACGCCGAGTTCCGAGGGATATCCGAATGGGGACGATACAAAACCTCTTGGGGTTCGGTAATGACGCTTCAAGAAGTCCCCACCGACCTATGGGCTGCGAATTGGTTCTATAAAGCCCATACAGATTTCATGTGGAAAGCAACCGACTATTTCGTCTGTGAAATATTCGAATTTTTCGTGCCGGCCATAACAAAAGCCACAGCTTTAATCGCACGTATACAAGACGCTCCTGTGAGCGACGACATAAAAAATCGATACATTGCCGAATTGAGAGCAGTACGGGCGCTCTGGATGTACGATCTGTTCGACCTGTATGGGCCGGTTCCGGCAATCACCGACCCCGAAAAAATACTCAATCCCACTCAGGACTTTACGGTAACTCGCCCTTCTCGGGAAGAATACATCACATTTGTAGAAACCGAATTGAAAGAAGTAATCAATGCCCAAATTTTGCCTGTCGCATGGACAGGTAGCGACTACGGTCATGTAAGTCAGGCAACGGCTATGATGGTACTGCTCCAACTATACATGCACGAAGGTGGCTACTGTCGGAACAAACACGTCGGCGACTATCAGGATTATTTCAAAAAGGCCGAACAGGTAGCCAAAGACATCATGGATTTACAATATTATGAATTACAAGCTGAATTCAAAGACATTTGGAGTCCTCAAAACCAACACAACAACGAAATCATCTTCGCTCTTCCGAGTTTTCCCATTCCGGTAATGGGGAACAACTTTCTTGCTCATGTACTACCCACCGATTACAAGTCCCAGCAAGGCATCCCGCTGACCGGTTGGAATGGATTCAGAACCCCGTGGGAAGTATACGACTCTTTCGATCCGGCCGATAAGCGCAGACAAGTACACAAAACCGAATACTGGGATGGGAAAGAGATGGTTACAGGACGTACCGGAACTCTCGAATATGGAGCTTTGCCTATGAAATATCAGGAAAATGCAAATACCGATGGGACGAATGATGCATCGGAATATGTCATCTACCGGTACGCCGATGTCATCATGTTACGTGCCGAAGCTAAAAACGAAATTTTCGGCCCAGACGGGGGAGGAACACCCACAGCCAAAGAACTCCTGCACCAAGTCTGCCGCAGAAGTTTCGACAATTACGACCAAACCGACCACAAAAAGAAAATAGACCAAATAACCGACATAGACGCTTTTCGCGCTCATCTGCTTCAAGAAAGAGCTTGGGAGTTTATTTGGGAAGGTAAAAGAAGAAGCGACATGATACGACACGGCGTATTCATTTCCAATGCAATCAGCCGGGGTAAAAATCTGGCGAAAGACTACCACGAACTATATCCTATTCCTCAACAAACGATTTATGAACTTAAAATAAAACAAAATGATGGCTACTAATCAAAGAAATCTTTTGAAAAAAGCGACTTTCTGGTCTTTATGCTGCCTCCTTTTCTCTGGACCGATATCTGCCCAAAAGGTATATCCGGCATACGGGTTAAACGACTTCGTAGAAACCGCCGATCCCGAAACCTACGACAGCAAACAATGGGACGATCTTTCTTCGGGACTTCACGCCGCATGGGGGTCGATCGATACTTTATACAAAAAAGGGAATGTCCCTGCAAATAAAATAAAACAAACGAAAGCAGTCGTATGGAAAGGCGAAAAAGTAAACTTCATCGCATTGGCTTATACCAAAAACGAGATAAAAGACGTAAAATGCGTTACCTCCGATTTAAAAGGTATATCTTCCATAATTCCGGCGGGAAATGTCAAATCTAACTTTGTCCGATACACACTCTCCGACAAGTTCAAAATTTCAGACGAAATATTGGCTTGTGCCGCTCGAACGCCGCATAAAACACAAAATAGCCACCTCGTGCCCGATGTTCTCGATTATATCCCCCAAATGACGATACCGGGAAGAACCACTCGCCCGATATGGATTACAGTAGAGATTCCGCGAGACATACCGTCGGGAGAATATACGGGAGAGATATTTATTCGTTCGGCTGCGGGTGAAAACCAAATACTGTCTTTGACCGTAGAAGTACTCGACCACATAGTCCCCGCACCGAAAGATTGGCAATTCCATCTCGACCTTTGGCAAAACTGTGTTTCGGTAAAAAGGTATCATAAGCCTACCCTATGGAGCGACGAACATTTCGAGATACTGGCAGAGTATTTTAAAATATTGGCCGATGCCGGACAAAAAGTTTGCACCGCCGTAATCAACCACGGAGGACAAAGTTTCGACGACTGGTACGAAAGTATGATTCTATGGACCAAAAAAGCCGATGGCACTTGGTTCTATGACTATACGGTATTCGATAAATTCGTGAATATGATGGCTTCGATAGGAATCGACCAGCAAATCAATTGTTACTCGATGTATCCGTGGGGAGCTACACGTTACTTCGACGAAAAATCAGGCGATTGGATTTCTATACAGCCGGAACCCGGCACTCAGGAATTTGCAGATTTTTGGAGGCCCTTCCTCCTCGATTTCCGGGAACACCTCAAAGAAAATGGCTGGTTCGAAAAAACAGCTATCGCTATGGACGAAAAACTCGAACCCATTATGGCCGGAGTAATCTCTTTCATCAAAGAGACAACCCCCGACTTCAAGATAGCATTGGCCGGTGGTTATATTCCCTCCTTGCAAGAAGACATATACGATCTGTCCATCTTTGTGGGTCACCCCACTACATCGGAGAACATGCAGGCTCGAATCACACAAGGTAAACCCACGACATTTTATACAAGCTGTTCATGGCCCGAACACCCCAATCAGTTCACATTCTCGCCTCCTGCCGAGAGTGCTCTTGTCGGGTGGTTCGCATACGCTCAGGGATATACGGGATTCTTGCGTTGGGCCTACAACATTTGGGTACAGAACGTTCTCAAAGATACCCGCTGTGCATCGGCTCCGGCAGGCGACCAACACATGGTATATCCCGGACCTCGCAACTCTGTAAGAATGGCCCGCCTACGTGAAGGCATCCAAGATTATGAAAAGTTACGAGTCATTATGGAACGCCTGAAAGGGCTGGGTACGCCGGAAGCCAACGAAAACATTCAAAAACTGCAAAGAGTATTGCAAACATTCTCATTGGGAGAAATCAGCAAAGAGACCGACAACCGCATCACGAGCTTGGTGAACGACGCAAAAGCCGTACTGACCGAAGTCGCAAAAGCAACGCCCGTAAACATGTCCAATCTGGTGATTCCATCGAAAGACCGCAATACAATCGAAATTTATCCCAATCCCACGGACGACAAACTGTTCATCTCCTACGATGGAGATACGGAAAAGATAAGCTATCAAATATGCTCCACTTCGGGACAAGTATTGCAAACATCGAACACGAAACCCGTCTATAAATACATAAACATCAAAAATATACCATCGGGTAACTACATTATAAAATTCAATGTCGGATCGCAAGTTATCAGTAAAAAATTCATTAAAAACTAACCTTAAAAAACAAAATCGTATGAAACCGAAAAAAATTACTTCATGCATGTTATTTGCCATGATTTTCAGTTGCGGAATGTCATTACAGGCTGCAAACATCAAAGCTGTCAACTTTATCCACGACAACAGCATCAGAGGCTGTGATATTCACCTGTCACAAGAAGGGAACAAGTACTTCGCCGATGTCTACAACCAACAACAGACCATCGAGATGTGGGTGCGTATAAGCGAAACCCTCGACGCGCAAGGCGGCGTATTGATAAGCACTAAAAGTGCATTCGTCGATGATCCTGCCAATGACAACAAATCAGGGGGCTACGAACTGATGCTGCAACCCAACGGCTGGGCGAGAGCTACATTCTGCGTCGGTAACGGAGGTAACGAACCTAAATGGGTCAATACCCAGTTACAAGCCGGAGAATGGGCAAAACTGTCTATGGTGATAGACGGGAACAAACTGATCTGCTATAAAAACGGAGAAAAAACGGTGGAGGAAACTTTCAGCGCACCGATAGCTGTTGGCACAGGAGACCTCACATTGGGCGCCAATCCCAACTGGGTAGATGGCGAAAAATTTCAAGGAATGATAACCGATGTCAGAATTTGGACGGTAGCCCGCACAGAAGAAGAAATAAAATCCGATTTGAATTACTATTTCGCCTCAAAAAAAGAGAACCTCTTTCTTAACTGGAACATGCAGGAGGGAGAAGGCACGACATTGAAAAACTTGATGCATTCGAGTAGAAACCAAGCCTCGATAGTTTTAATCAACGACATGGACGAAACAGGAATCGAATGGGTGGACAATAGCGGCTGCCCGATATACGAGGAAGGATCGTCGAGCATAGAAACTGCTCGACAAAAACAAGCGGCCTATATCAGCGGAGACAATATTCTTATCGACGGTGAAAATATAAATGGAGCAGCACTATACACGATAGACGGAAGATTGGTCATGAGCATTTCATCACATCATAACACCATAGACATAAGCGATTTAACTCCGGGGTACTATATATTCAAAGCAATAATAGACAACAATCCGGTATCTTTGAAATTAAGAAAATAATATCGATCGCTTACACGTTATGGCGGGCTTCTGATTTACAGAAGCCCGCCATTTTCTATGCTTCAATAAAATAGCGCAACAAAATACCGTCCCTATACAAAACACAAGAGAAGAAAATGAATCATAATATAAAAATTAAAACCACTTCTTAAATAAGTAAAGTATGAAGAATTTGACTAAATTTGCCGATAGTAGATAAAACATAGAGATATGAAAAAATATTTGAATTTGCTCATTGCTATCTTGTTTACATTATCTTTAAATGCCGGCGGAGGGAAAGCCAAAATAGTTTTCGACTCCACCCGTTATGATTTCGGTTATATTCAGGAAGATAAAGGAAAGGTAACGCACTCTTTCAAATTTACCAACGACGGAGATGCCCCGTTAATTATCATATATACGCGTAGTACCTGCGGTTGCACGGCATCGCATTTCACCAAAGAGCCTGTCGCCCCTGCCGGTACGGGTTCGATAGACGTAACTTTCGACCCCGAAGGGCGTCCCGGGACCTTTCGAAAAGAGGTCAAAGTCTATACCAATGCCAGAAAAGCATCCATAAAATTGATTATCGAAGGGATTGTTGTACCTAAAAAATAATAGTTATGAAACAATTGATTTTAGGATTGATTCTCATTTTTTCCATAACCGTATCGGTAGCCCAACCGCAAATTGTATTCGATAATAAAAATCACGATTTCGGTACATTCGAAGAAGAAACAGGTCCGGTCACTCACGATTTTCAATTCGTCAATAGCGGGAACGAACCCTTAGTTTTGCAAAACGTGCGTTCCACATGTGGCTGCACCGTTCCCAAATACACCCGGGAACCCATTGCCCCCGGAGACTCCGGGAGCATTAAAGTGACCTACAACCCCAAAGGGCGTCCCGGTAAGTTTTCAAAACCCATTTATATAACGACCAACGCTTCGGGCGATAGAGAGACGCTCCATATCAAAGGAGTCGTCATCGGATCAAAATCCCGTAGAGCGACCAATCCCTATAAAATAGGAACCCTATCGTTACGCAGTCTGCACATACCGCTGTTCGACACCCCGAAAGGACACGTAAAAGAGGGACATCTATTCGTCCGCAACGAAGGAAAAACAGAACTGGTCCCTACTTTTAAAAATGTCCCTTCTCACATCTCGGTCGAGATGATACCCGCAGTTTTGCACCCCGATGAGGAAGGTCTTATAAAAATTTATTACGATCCCGATGTTGCCAACGACTGGGGGTTCCGACGCGACGAGTTTGATTTGGGACTCGATAACGGATCCTCGAACGACTTCAATACGGTCACGGTATCGGCGAACTTGCTGGACGATTTTAGCTCCCTCTCGCCAGAACAGCGTCAAAACGCCGGACACATCGAGCTATCGAGCAATGTCATAGACTTTGGTATCATCAAAGGGAACACTGCTAAAAAACAGACTTTGAAAATAACGAATACCGGAAAAAGCCGGTTGACGATACACAAAGTGGCGAATGAAAATCGCTCTCTGAACATAAAACTGAAACGAAATACGCTCAACCCCGGCAAAACGACCGAGTTGGTTATCGAAGCAGACCCGTCCATGGCTCGTAACAATTTATTGAACAGCCGATTGATGGTTATTACCGATGACCCCGAAAGACCATCGGTTCCCATACGGGTATTAGGTTCTTTTGAATAACTCTTAATTTCTTGAATTATGGATCACCCCGAAAATGACGCTCAATATGCAGGACTTGCAGTAAACAAAGGAATAGAACAACCGCCTATCGTGAATCCGTATTTGAAAAAGATGCGGACAGCGAAACGTCGATCCTTTACAGCCTCTGAATATGTCGAAGGTATCGTCAAAGGCGACACGAGCATACTCAGTCAGGCCGTAACTTTGGTGGAAAGCAATCTGTACGAGCACCAGACTCTCGCACAGGAAGTCATAGAAAAATGTCTGCCCCATGCCTGCGACTCGGTGCGGGTGGGTATTACCGGCGTACCGGGAGCCGGCAAGAGCACATCGATAGATACTTTCGGGTTGCATGTACTGAAACGGGGTGGGAAATTGGCTGTATTGGCGATCGACCCCAGTAGCGAACGCTCGAAAGGTAGCATATTGGGCGACAAAACCCGTATGGAAAAACTATCGGTACACCCCAACGCCTTTATCCGCCCTTCACCGTCGGCAGGCTCGTTAGGCGGTGTAGCCCGGAAAACTCGTGAAACGATCGTTCTCTGTGAGGCCGCCGGATACAACAACATCTTTGTAGAAACAGTCGGGGTCGGGCAATCGGAAACAGCCGTGCACTCGATGGTCGATTTCTTCCTGCTTATCCAATTAGCCGGTACAGGTGACGAACTGCAAGGAATCAAAAGAGGCATCATGGAAATGGCAGATGGTATCGTCATCAACAAAGCCGACGGAAGCAACATCGAAAAAGCCAAATTAGCCCAAGCCCAATTCCGTAACGCATTACATCTGTTCCCGCCTACGCCTTCGGGCTGGACTCCGCAAGTGCTCACCTACTCTGGATACTACGAGTTGGGAATCGCCGAGGTTTGGGACATGATAGACAAATACATCGCTTTTGTCAAGAAAAACGGATATTTCGATTACAAACGGCAGGAACAAGCCAAATACTGGATGTTCGAAACGATAAACGAACAACTTCGCGACCACTTCTATCGCAATCCTCAAATCGAAAGAATGTTGGAAGAGAAACAACAGAAAGTGTTGAACAACGAGCAAAGTTCGTTTATGGCGGCCAAAGATGTGTTAGACTATTATTTCGACAAAGAAAAATAATTTGCCACTTACTTCTCGATATTTATGAAACAGGTAATCTGTCCGAAATGCGGAAAAACGTTTTCTTTCGACGAGTCTCGTTACGACGCTTCCTGCAACATATCTTTCATTTGCCCGGCCTGTCGCAAACGATTCCTAATGACACTGCCCGAGATAGACGCATGCCACAAGAACGACATAGACACCTCTCTCGGTTTCATCACGGTATTGGAAAATGCGTTCGGATACCGACAAGAATTTCCTTTACACGCAGGCGATAATATAATAGGCCGTGCATCGAAAGGTACGGAAGTGGATATACCCATCGAAACGAGCGACATGAGCATGGATCGTCGCCACTGCATCATCAATGTGAAAGAAAAAGGCAATCGACCGATACTCACGGTCAGAGACAATCCCAGTCTCACCGGCACATTCCTCCGCCATGAATTGTTGAGCGATCGGGAACGCGCGGTATTACACGACGGCGATGTGGTGACGATAGGAGCGACGACTTTTATCGTTCACATTCCCGACGAAGAAGACGAAGAATACTTCGAGTGAGTCTCGCCCCGAGAATTGGGAAAAATTCTCGCTAAACCTCTTATCCACCAATAAAAACGTAATAGATATTATCCGAAATTTTTTTACCATATCCATCTAAAATTACAAATATGATAAAAAGAATCGCACTATTAACACTTTTAGTTACCCCTTTATGGTTATCGGCACAGGTTCGTACAGAAAAACTGTTAGAAAAGGGGTGGAAATTTACAAGGGAAGACAATCCCGAATTCAAGACATCGCAATTCGACGATACCAAATGGCAATCGGTCTGTATCCCACACGATTGGGCTATCTATGGTCCTTTCAGTATCAACAACGACAAACAGAACACGGCGATTGTTCAAGACGGACAGAAAGAAGCGATGGAACACGCCGGACGTACCGGAGGTTTACCCTTCGTAGGAACCGGCTGGTACAGGCTTCGATTCGATGTCCCCGAATATACAGACGGAAAAAAATGTACATTGGTATTCGATGGAGCCATGAGCCATGCCCGTGTCTACATCAACGGAAAAGAAGCAGGCTACTGGCCTAACGGATATAACGCATTCTCTGTCGACGCATCGCCTTTCTTAAAACAAGGAGAGAGCAACACACTTGCCGTACGGCTCGAAAACTTTACCGAGAGCTCCCGCTGGTATCCCGGCGCCGGTCTTTACCGAAATGTACACCTGATCGTAACCGACGATGCCCACGTACCGGTGTGGGGAACACAAATCATCACCACCGCACTCACCGACAAATATGCAAAAGTAAAGCAAGCGACTTCTTGGAATTACCCGTCTGGAAAATCCCTGAGCGACTATGTCATCGTGACCGACTTGGTCGACCATAACGGAAAGATAGTCGCAACGAATCGCAAACAAGGAAGCGATTTCGACAACGACCTATTCGAGCAAGAATTTGTAATAGAAAATCCTGCGGCATGGACTCCTGAGACCCCCGACCTCTACACCTCGATTTCAAAAATATATGAAGGCGATGTGCTGAAAGACCAATACTCGACGACTTTCGGCATTCGCACCGTTGAAGTCCGACAAGGCGAAGGGTTCTTCCTGAACGGCAAACGGGTGCAATTCAAAGGAGTTTGCAATCACCACGATTTAGGCCCGTTAGGAGGTATCGCCAACGAAGCGGGAATACGTCGGCAAATCCGTATGTTGAAAGATATGGGTTGTAACGCCATTCGCACCTCGCACAATATGCCCGCACCCGAATTGATTAAAGCCTGTGACGAAATGGGTATGATGGTCATGGCCGAATCGTTCGACGAATGGGCGACAGCCAAAGTCCAAAACGGATATCACACCGTATTCGGCGAATGGGCGGAAAAAGATATCGTGAACTTAGTACGCCATTTCAGGAATAATCCCAGCGTAGTCATGTGGTGTATAGGGAATGAAGTCCCCGACCAATGGGCGGGCGACAAAGGCCCCAAACTGTCGTTATGGTTACAGAACATCTGCCACCGCGAAGACCCCACTCGTCCCGTCACGCAAGGCATGGATGCCCCGGACGCCGTAGTCAACAACAACATGGCGGCAGTCATGGACGTACCGGGATTCAATTACCGCCCGTTCAAATATATCGAAAATTACAAAAAACTCCCCCAAGAAATCATTTTGGGAAGCGAAACGGCATCGACCATCAGTTCGCGGGGAGTCTACAAATTCCCGGTAGTACGACGGTCCATGCCCAAATACCCCGACCACCAGTCCTCCTCTTACGATGTGGAACACTGCGGGTGGTCCAATCTTCCCGAAGACGATTTCATACAGCACGAAGATTTGCCCTACTGCATAGGAGAATTTGTCTGGACCGGATTCGATTACTTAGGTGAGCCCACCCCTTACTATTCCGATTGGCCCAGCCACTCCTCCCTATTCGGTATCATCGACCTCGCCGGAATCCCCAAAGACCGCTACTACCTCTATCGCAGCCATTGGAATAAAGATGTGGAAACCCTCCATATCCTACCCCATTGGAACTGGGAAGGCCGCGAAGGAGAAGTAACTCCCGTATTCGTCTATACCAATTACCCCACCGCCGAGCTCTTCATAAATGGCAAAAGTCAGGGAAAACGCACCAAAGACCTGTCAGTAACCGTCCATAATAGTGGAGACTCTCTATCGACGGCGAACTTCAAACGGCAAAAACGCTACCGTCTGATGTGGATGGACACCAAATACGAACCGGGGACAGTCAAAGTCATCGCCTACGATAAAGACGGAAACGCAGTTGCCGAAAAAGAGATGAAAACAGCTGGTAAACCCTATCGTATCGAACTGACAGCCGATCGTGACAAAATCATGGCCGACGGAAAAGACCTCTCGTTCGTAACGGTGAAAATCGTGGACAAAGACGGAAACCTCTGCCCCACGGCAGCCAATGAAATAACCTTTAAGGTAAAAGGAAAAGGATACTACCGGGCAGGAGCCAACGGCGATCCCACATCGTTGGAATCGTTCCAAGCCCCCCACATGAAAGTATTCTCAGGCATGATGACCGCCATCGTATCATCGACCGAAGAACCGGGAAAAATCACCCTCGAAGCTACATCTAAGGGTTTGAAAAAAGCTACCCTCGTTATCGAGAGCGGCAAATAATCGATACATATAGACCCGTAACAACATTCGCCCCTGCGTTTTGTTTCATACAACGCAGGGGCGAATCGTTTAAGAATGGTTCGTAGTTGATGATAGGGAAACCGACCTTCATAAATTGTTTATTCCCAATGCCTCGATTCTACAAACCTCCAATTTTTCAACATTTCCCCGCTTACAGATACACTTCCTATCATACATTCGCATATAGAAGCTATGGTTAATTTATTTCCAAACCCCTCCGTCACTCCGTGACACCTCACCCTATATTTTGCGTTGCAAAACACAGGGGAGGAGTTTTAAAATAGCTCAATAGAGAAAAACACCCGCGTGAGGCTACGAAACATAGCAAAGGAGGAGGAGGTTTAACACCCTTCTGCGACATTATTTTATCTAATGAGATGATTGTATTTATCCTTCTCCCCTGCCGTGTCCCGTAAGTATTACGGGGTGTTGCGTTAGCGATATAGGGGGGACACCGAGGAAACAACAGTTTCTGAGGAGAGGGGTTAAGAAAGATAACTTAGAATATAATATTAGAAAGAAATGAAGCATTCAACCTCTCCCCCTGTGTCGCACAGCGATATAGGGGGAGTGCCCCATAGGGCGAGGGGGTTGAAATATACAAAGGCAATCCACACTAATTATAATGAACCTTACCAAGAACAAATAAAAAACACCCCCGGCACAAAACGCTCTGTACCGGGGGATTTTGCAAGCCGCAAGTGCGGATTTTTTGTTAAATAATTATATGCCTTTCGGCAGCAGGCAACCTGCTTGTTTTCTAATAATTGGTCTTACCTTCGTGAGACTTCAAAACAGGTTCTCAAATAGTTCCGTTTTGTTCCAACATCAACGTTTTGGTAGGCTGGTCGCAAACCTCGGTAGGACCGAAATATTGTATAGGACCGGGATAAACATAGCACGTGTTCATAGCCCACTCGTCACGATGTGCGGCGAAATATTTGAAAGGAGCCCCATCGAGGCGAACCAATGCTTTTTGTATAACAGGTTTCATTTCTCCGTGACGACGTTCCATATTCATCATCATAGTCACAGGCACGCCCCCGGCAATCCACTCGCTGGCCGGTTTGGTCGTGTTGCGAACCGACGACATATAACCCGTTTTACCCTCGCCTACCAACAGTGCTGCGGTATAACCGAGAGAATAACAATAGTCGGCATCGAAATTGGAAGGATCGGCACAACGGCCTTCGTAACCGAAGAAGTGGAATTGCGTAGCGAATTTACCCACGAATTTCCCTTCGGCTTTCATTTCGGCCAAACGACGTCCAACCATCTCGCCCAACAGTTTTTCGGTTTCGATAAGCGATACCTGAACATTTCCGTGGGGGTCGCGGTCGAGCGTGAGCTGACGGGCGACACCTTCGGGCAGGCTGGCATAGATAGCCGAATTTTCGGGAGAAAGGTGTTTGATGATATAATTGATTTGTTCCGATTTCTTAATCATTGCGAATTCCGAACCGTTCGCAGCCAGATAGTCGTTCAACTCGGCGATAAGACGCTTCATGGCAGGGATAAATTCAATAAGTCCTTCGGGAATCAACACCGTTCCGAAGTTGTTACCTTTGGCGGCACGGGCAGCCACGATTTCGGCGATATAATTTACTACATCGTCGAGAGTCATCTGCTTGGCCTCGATTTCCTCCGAAATCAAACAAATATTGGGCTGAGTCTGCAAAGCGCATTCCAAAGCGATATGCGAAGCCGAACGTCCCATCAGCTTGATAAAGTGCCAATATTTCTTAGCCGAGTTACAGTCTCGTTGTATGTTACCGATTACTTCGGAATATACTTTACAAGCCGTATCGAAACCGAAAGAAGACTCTATCATTTCGTTCTTCAAGTCTCCATCGATAGTTTTCGGGCAACCGATTACCTGAACTCCGGCTCCAATTTGTTTATAATATTCGGCGAGTACGCAAGCGTTGGTATTGGAATCGTCGCCACCGATAATAACGACAGCTTTGATTCCCAACTCTTTAATAATTTCGAGACCACTGTCGAATTGATCCTTCGTTTCCAGTTTGGTACGTCCCGAACCGATAATGTCGAATCCGCCCGTATTGCGGTAGTCATCGATAATATCGGCCGTAAGTTCCATATATTTATGTTCGATCAATCCGCCGGGGCCTAAAAGGAAACCGAACAAACGGCTCTCTTTATTCAGAGCTTTAAGACCGTCGAAAAGACCAGAAATTACATTATGTCCACCGGGAGCTTGACCGCCGGAAAGGATAACACCCACATTGATAGCCGGATATTCTTTCTTTGCAGCTGCTTCGAAACGGAGAACAGGCATGCCGTATGTGTTAGGAAATAACTTAGCGATAGCCTCCTGATCGGCAACCGATTGCGTGGCCTTACCTTCGACGATGGTAACGCCGTTTTTAATAGCTTCGGGCAACTTAGGCTGATACGAAGCACGAGCGGTTTGAAGTGCACTTTTCTTCATTGTAATCTCTTTTGTTTATGTAAGTTTTATATTTCTTTCGGATTTGCAAATTTCGTATTTTTTTTTCAAAGAGCCAAATACAGAAATATTAAAATCATATCGGACAAAACGGTCGATAAACATTACCCCACGCTTCACTCTTCGTCATACCCGAAAGATTTCCCGGAAAAGAAATCTCCGGTAATCATCAAACGAGAAATATCCCACGCCTGCGTCTGTCTCGAATACAAAGGAGACCGGCGGTTTCCCAAAGAACTTCCGTCCCAATAAACGGCACTCTCGACCGGAGTACGGAACAAACTATATCCCAAACCTTTCCAACCGTATTCGTTACACCCCATGACATCGAGCAATGTCGGATATACATCGATTTGCCCCGCCGTCTCCTCATAAGAAATCGTATACGGAGTATTCAATAAAACAAACGCTACCTCACGGTCGGCAAGTGTCCTATGCTCGCGCCCGTCCAACACATTTTTACCCAACTCGTCATGATCCGAAACAACAGCGATTACCGAGCGTTCGTACAGCCCGCACGCTTTCAGCGAATCGAGAAAACTGCCCAACTGTCTGTCGAGGCTATGAAAAGCCTCCATCGTGTTGACCAACTCCCTCGACTCGGTCGGGTATCGGGAAAGAGCCGTGGGATTGGACGGAGCCTTGTTCGGAGCATGTGTCGAGATAGTCACTATCTGAGAAAAAAACGGCTCTTGTGTCCGTTTCAAAATAGAAAGACTTTCGGCAAACAGAACCGAATCGCTCAAAGTCTCGCTCGCTCCGAACGATGTTTTATCATATAAAGTTTCAAAACCGTATGCCGGAGAAGTTTCCGCCTGATTCCAATCCTGTGCCCGATCGCATACGATATTCAAGGTCCGATAACCTTTATCTCTCAACGCATGCCCCAAAGCCGGATAGGTGTTTTCGCCGTACAGCACGGCGGTCGCCCCTACCTTCGCAGGTAAAAGCCCGGTATTGAATATCAGGTGGCCGTCGCTAGACCGACCGTCTTTTACTTGCGGGATTAAATGGAGGGCCGAAAATGTGCCTTCTTCGGACAGTAGACGATTGAGCCGGGGCATAATCTCCACCCCGTTCACTGTCCGGTTCAATAACCACGAATTCATCGATTCCACGACGATAAGAATAAGATTCCTTCCCGGTTCTACGGCATATCTATTATCACCATAATGCGGCATATCGTCAAGATAAGATTCAACGGTTTTCCGTTCCTCGGCATTCAGTTCTCCACCCTGCAAAAGCGAAGATACAAACGCATAGCACGTATAAGGCACGACACCGTTAAACACCACGTACTCACGATAATTATAAGGCGTAATGAAAGCCGTCCACGGAGACTCTTGATCGGAAGGCGCACGATGATAAATATGATGAGCTCTGACCGCATAGGAAGACAAAGCTATCGACAACGATACGAAGGCGGCAACCGCTCTGGTACGTGAAGACGGATAATGACGCTGTTTCCTGAAATAGAAAATATACCCCGCCAAAAGTAACAGAGTGGGAAAGAACACAAATATATCGCGTAACCGGATCAATCCCCTCACGCTGTTAAGCAGCACATCGTTGACGTTGTTCACGAGAAGGAACGACGAATATGGCATAATATCCTCATAGACACGAGCATATAAAGTCTGGATAAGACAAAAAACGTCGAACAGGAAAAGCGGAATAAACACGACCCACCGCCTGTTCGTAAAAAAGAAAAGAGGCAACGACAATAAAAAAGCATCGGCCACAGTCGGCGCAAAAGCCGAAAGCGTATCGCCCACAGGCTTTCCCTGTGGAAGAAGGATACGCAAATCGAAAATAGTCGAATATTTCAACCCGATATGTAAATATTCGATAGGAAACATAAAACAACAGACAGTAAGCAGATAAAACAACAGATACTGTCCCTCGCGGTTCCAAGAAAAAACTCGTGCCGAAAATTTATCCAACCACATTTGCCTTCGATAACATTCGATGCAAATGTAATGAAATAAAAATTTATAGTATTATTTTAAACTGAAATATCCTTTGGTAATTATCTTTTCCGAAATATCCCATGCTTCTATCTGCCGGGAGGCCAAAGAATCGCCTTCGTTACCGTAAACTGTCCCATTCCAACCGGCTGCACTTCCGACCGGAGTGCGCAAAATACTGTAACCTAAACCCTTCCATGCATAATCATTACAATTCATTACATCGAGCAAGGTAGGATAAATATCGATTTGTCCCATAACCGAAGTGTGCGTATATTTCACACCGGCGTTCGCCACGATGAACGCAGCCTCCGTATCGTTATAACCGGGTACTCCGCAAGGAGAAAGTAATTGGTTATGGTCCGAGGCTATCGCAATAACTGTATTATTGTACAATCCGTTACTACGAAGCGAATCGACGAACGCTCCGATACAACGGTCGGTATAATGAATAACCTCCATATAATTTCTCACCTCCTCCGGAAACTCAGTAGCACCCGACAACTTCGTCTTCCGATACGGCTCATTATAAGGCTTGTGAGACGTCCCTGTTATCAATTGATAGAAAAACGGCGTTTTCTGCACTTTTATTTTTTCAATAGCCCGTTCCATCAGCACACTATCCGTAACACTTGTTCCACCACCCAATCTATCGATATTCTGGTCATACCCGTAAGCGACGCTTATCTCGGCCTGATTCCAATAATTATTCCCATCGACCGTCATGTTTACCGCCGTGTAATTCCGTCGCTTCAACGCTTTGGCGATAGAATAGTAATCCACATCGTCATATCGGGTAGCGACGGCTCCGCTCTTTAAGGGAAGCAATCCGGTATTGAACATGAATTGCCCGTCGCTCGATCTACCGTCCTTCACTTGTGGCAAAACATGAACTGCTGTAATCGAGTTGCTGTCGTTTACGATCCGGTTCAAGCATGGTGTTATCTCTTCTCCGCAAAAGCTCTTGCCGATCACCCATGAGTTAAGCGACTCTACGATAATAAGTATCAAATTTTTGTTTTCATTAACCGAATAGATGTTATCTGCATAACGGGGATAAGCGTCGAGATAATCTTGGATTCGAATCGTTTCTTCTTCCGTCAATTCAGGTTGGGGCAAAAGCGAAGTAGCGGCATGATACAGAATATATCCGCACATTCCATTCAGATCGAAATACAATATATTATTGGGGAAAGTGACAAATCTATCGGTAAGAGAATCATACTGTTTCGATTTTATATCCCGCACCGAAAGAAAAATATGAAAACAGACAAAAACCGATAAGATAACGATCACCGGCCACCATAACCTCCTCCGCTCTTTTTGCACTCTTTTCTGTAAAACAAATTTGTAAAAAACCCCGGTCATCAAAGTAGGAACGATTGCCAGACAATCGATCCATCGCGCCGAAGCAAAAGCACTTTCCAACAACAAAGGAGTAAGGTTTTCATACAAAAGGAAAGAAGAAAACGGTATTATATCCAAATAGTTTCGGTAATACCATACGGCCGATAAGCAAAATACATCGAGCAAAATCAACGGTATAAAAACGAATCCCCGTCTTTTGACGACAAAAAAAGGAGACATCAAAACCATTGCATCGAACAGAGTCTTAACAATATGAGCCGGTATCGACGAAAGCGGATTCGTGTCTTTCACTATTTCAAAATAGAAAAGCCATATACTGGAAAATGCAGATATAAGAACCAACGCAAAAAGAATGAGTGTATAAAAGTTTTTCGAAAAAAATCGAATGACAGAACTCCCTATATCCAAACTTTTACCAATCATTGAAACTACTCTTTCATTTTAGAACAAAATATTTATCCGCTTCCCTAAACGGGTTTGCAAAAATAATTCTTTTAATGAGGCGAAACAACCTCATTTGCTCGATTTCTTTCAATCCGCTCTCGATAAAACATTTATTAAAAGACAAAACAAAATAAAATTAAATTCATAGTTTTGTTTAATATTATATGATTATCGGATAAAAAAGAGAATTACAATCATTTTTTTCTCTTTCGTATCGAACAGAAAATAAACATCTCGAACATGAAAAAAAAGTATATATTGCTCGTTCCGGTAGGCGGCCTTGCCAATCGCATGAAAGCGATCGACTCGGCAATTAAACTAAGCCGAAAAACAAATAGCGAGTTACATATTATTTGGTTCAAAGACCGAGGATTAAATTGCCGTTTCGACCAATTATTCGAACCGATCGATTTACCGAATGTAAAAATAACGGAGGCTACATGGAGCGATTACCTGCTTTACGACAGGCCCCGGCAGAAAAATATTTTCATTCCCAGTCTTTTTCAAAAGGCAACCTTCGATAACTGTATCTACGAAAAACAGGCCTTGCACCTTTTTTACGAGAACTTCGATTTTTACGACTGGGCAAAGAATAGGAAAGTATATATAGCCTCTTTCGTATATTTTTATTCTCCCGAAGATGAAAATGACCGCTTCTCTGTTTTTCGTCCTCTCGCTTCCATCTTGCAAGAAATAGATACCCGTTGTTCCCTCTTCGGAACAAATACAGTGGGTGTCCACATTCGCCGGACCGACAATACTCTATCTATCGCACAAAGTCCTACCCGTTTATTTATCGAGCGTATGAAAAAAGAAATAGAACAGAACGGCGACACGACATTTTACCTTGCCTCCGACTCCGAGGAGGACAAACGCTCGATTGTAAATCGGTTCGGGAATAGAGTGTTCACCTCTGTCCACAAAGCCGACCGCAACAGCTTGGAGGGTATGCAAGAAGCGCTGGTAGAGCTATACCTCCTATCGCACACCCGGCATGTATTGGGATCGGTACACAGCTCTTTTTCCGAAACGGCAGCTCAAATCGGCAAGATACCATACGAATTGTTGCGCGACGTTCACCCCGATAAATAATTCCGGCCATGCACGGGAACAAAATAGATTCGGGAAGATTTGAATCTGTCCCGAATCTATAACCGCTATCGCACGACACAGCGCATCATGGCCGCCGCCTGTTCCGGACGACCCAATATCTCATATACAAGAGCCGCACAAGTATAACAAACGACCGGTATCAACGAAGGAAGTAACTCATAACTCTCGGCATCGCGGGCAGGATAAGCGACATAACGAGCCGAACTCACCCGATGAGAAACGACATGTGCAGGAAGCGAGTAATAATCGATACGTTTTTGTCCTTCTTCGTTCGATAAAACACATACGGGTGTCGAACAGCCTCCCCGGGTATAAAAATTGAACTGCAACTCATATTCGGGAGACGTTTTATCGATAAATTCCGTAACAGGTTGCCTCCACCCGTCCATACAAAACTCAGCCATACGCCACACATCATCGGGCAAAAGTACATATCCGCTACCGTCGGACGAACGCTGTGGCCGCAACAACGAAGCGCAATCTGTCAAAGGCAATGACGATACCGGTTCCGTTGCCCATACGGCAAGCAAGGCATCCGGCATTTTCTCCCGTATATATCGCTCTACTCCTATCCCTGCGGTCATCACGATATCGGCATCGAAAGAATCGGTTAGCTCCTCCATGTTCGCTTTAACCCGGTCTACCAACTCATCTACACTTACTTTCATCACGCGCCTTTCTTCTGTCTCACAAAATTATTCTCGTCCACATAAATATCACCCTCCGAAAGAATATCGGTCCATTTTTTTAATGCACAATTCAACCCGTCGGCAGTAAACGAACTGCGGTAAACCGGTAATCCGGTCCCATCGAGACGAGAGATTTCGATTTGCCGAGGAGAAATCGACACCTCGCACGAACCGTTTTCAATGGGCTGAGTCATTTTTAACAAAGCCTCTCCGGCTGCACCCAACCCTATTTGAAAAACTTTATCGCCATCGCCCGAATAAACGACAATTCCCTTTTGTAAAGGACTTATCACGACTTCTCCATCTCCAATGGGCACACGCAACTCCCCGGCCTGCGACAAAAAAGTTCCTGTCTCTTTATGACTGATTTCACCATTGCACAACTCCCACGAAGAAAGCTCGCTCGACACCCGAATAGTTTGCTGCCCATCGAGCAAAACCAATCCGTTGGGCTTCAATTTTATCTCGTCGGCTATGGCACAAAAACGAGAAAGTTCTTCCCAATCATTCGAAGATGCCGGCGAAGCTGTCGTGCTGCCTACCGAAAACTTCACCTGATAGTACTTACCCATAAAATAAACCACATCGGCGACTCCACCGGTACATCGATAAGTGAAAGATGGATTCCACGTCCCTCGGTAGAGATAAACAGGACGCACAGCATCGTCGAACGTCAATGGAGTCACATAATTCCGCCATGCCGTTCCGTCCCACACAAGGGTGATAATTGCCGACGAATCTGTCGTCACGGTCATTGCCGCCGATCCTTTCAAGGCAGGGAAAACATAAGCCCCTTTACCTCCGGCCACATAGATGAAACAAGCCTGCACACCGCTTTCGACTGCCGGGCTGAAAGTCGCCGGTTCGGTGATAATACCCATGAACGGAGAAGGAGCCGCATGATTCGTATCGTACCACGAACGACCGGTAGAATCCCATATCCAAATGGATTGAGTTTCCCCATTGATAAAAAACTCTCCCGGCAAACCGCCCTCGGGATATGCCGAGAGAAGAGATGCCAACCCATAATAAAATCCCAAGCACCCGTTTTGCCCTCGCAAATGATTGTGTATAGTCGTTTTCATCGCTTGTTCCTCTTTTTTAATTGTGAAAAAATCAAATTTAACCGTTCGGCCGCTTGCTCGATAAGAGCAGGAGAAGAGACTTCCTCGTCAGAAAGCCCGTACGGCTCTCTTCTCAAATAATCCCTTGCGTCCTGCCAAGAGCGAACCTCCGGCACTAACGTATAAATTTTCTCTTCCGATGCCGGTTGTGCGACGTCCGACAATTTGAATCGTCTCCCATACCCCCGACTGTTTTCCATAGCCCGCTGCAACTGTTCGTCGGCCGTAGAAAAAATTCCGTTTACACCGTCACTGGCAAGAAATTGTACCCGACGAAGTACACCGTTCACATCGACCGAGGTAGATAGGTTTCCCAACCGGGTCTGATAAATCTTCATCATATCATTATATTTAATTAAAAAACTATATAGCCCCTCGCCGAAACAACCATATCTCTCTCGCAAGAACGGCTGTATAAAAATTTCTCCCGCGCCATGTAACGCAACAGTTTCAAATAACCATATAAGAGAGTAACACGAAAAAACACGGTTTCGAGGAGAGGCCGAATTTTAGAAAAAGGGGAGCCGGGCACGATGTCCCGGTCGCCCCTCAGTCCCCTTGAATCATATCACTCATTCCTCATCGGGTATGACCGGCTCGATACGCATGTGAGCAGCCGGATAGCGCAATGTCAAACAACTGGCCTCGGTCAGTACCAACGCATCGGTATTGCGTACCCCCGATTTTTTCAAATCGAGTTCCTGCGAGTCGAACGGGACATGAGACCATTTCTGGATAAATTCCGGGTCGAAAATAAATCCGTAGTCGCTCATGCCGCAATCGTCGAATACCTCCGAATAAAGCACATACAGCTTCCCGAACTTCGATTTGATTTCCGAGAAGTCGATGCCCCATTGTACCTTATCTTCGCGGGCCATCACCACTTTGGTCATCTCTATCTTATTGATACGGCCGATAAACGAAGAACCGCCAATCAACACCTTTCGTTTATTCCCTCCGTTCCCGGTAAAAGCCTGTCGCATCATATCGATCAAATCGTTCTGTGTCATCTCCACAGTAGGATTGTAGGTATAATGATTTCCGGCCTGCCACCAGATACCGCCCGTCAGCATCACATTCTCCTTTTTACGAGGGTCGAAAATCGTGTTCTTCACACCGAACATAAAACTCTTTTCCATACCCAATCGCATATCGTAAATAGCAGCTTCCTCGGCATCCGAGAAATCCCATTCGACCTCTTTATTCGCTATTTTTTGGAAAGTCGATTGCTCGATCTGCATTTTGAATATCTGGCAAAAATTCTGACTCTTGATAGGCAAAGCGGCGAATTGTGCCGTCTGCACATCGAGTTCCGTTGCCGCACGCCCCATACGGATAAGCGGCGTATTCACGGGAATAGACGGCACGCAGTTGGTCACCGAACCTATTTTGGAACCATTGATGGGATAGACGGTCAATGCCCCCGTATCTTCGTCTTTTGCGGCGATATAAAGCACCAAGTCGGCATTCGACATCTCCCCGTCGGGATCATACCCTTTTACCCCTTGAACCAACAAAGTTTCCGACACCTCGAATATGCTGTTGTCCACGGCATTGATAGTCGCCTTTTTATGCGAGTCGTTAACGGTCGATGCCCCGGGAGCCACATACGAGGCCTTCATATATGACTTGGTAGGTTTCACATCGACCGAATAATAATCGACAATCATCGACGAAGCCTTCCGCGAACCGTTCCACCGTGACAACTGATCGATAGGCGTGGACATCGGACGTATTTTCACGATGCGTTTATCCACTTCGCTACGCAACAGAGAGGGACTCCCTTCACGAACAATATCGGTCGTCAACGGTTCGTTGACTACGATTTTTCCGCCCGACATACCCGGCACGATCGCCGCCAATACCAACCCGGCATCGAACAGTCCGTCCCAAACTTGCCAACACAGTACCAACAATACAAAACCGGTCAACCAAAGAAGCGGCTTTTTCCATTTCAATAAAAAATTTTTCATCTCTCTTTTCATTTTAGAATACAATAAAAACATAAGAATTAGAATAATTTAGAAGCTGTTTCAATCCCCTTTTCAAAAATCTACAAGTCCCACACGCTACGGCGGCGACGGTTTCCGAATACAGGCGAAAGATCGGAATCGGGCTCGAAACTGCCGCCGTTTCGTAAAGGAGGTAACGAATCGCCGTTACGTTCCCGTTTCTCGAAAACGATACGCTCGTTACGTCCACGCACCTCGGCTTCCCGCTCGGCACAAGACAGGTCACGATCGTAATACAACCCCTTGAAAAGTAACCCGAGAACTTCGTCGTTCAATTCTCCCATAAACACATGGTTGCACAAATGATACACCCGGTCGAGAAAACCCTCGAACTCCTCGTCGCTCATTCCTTTCTCCGACTTGAAACGCTCCATACAACGAGTGCTGTTTTTCAAGTTCTCCCGCATTTGGTTTTCCAATTCGCCGAATCGTGCCATGCGTGATAGGTACTCGTCGTTCGCCTTACGAACCTCTTCCATGCGCCCCTCGTCCTCGGCACAATCGAGCATATCCTTCCCGAAGTAACGTACACAAGCGATAAGAGCATCCTCCCCGCCGATAACGTCCGAGATAAACGCTCCCATTTTCGGGTTCGACATAAACAATTTGCACAGCTTGCTCTGGTCGTCGGCAAGACACTCATACCGTTCGTTCCGATACGAGTCGTATTCCTCCAAAGCATCGAACAAATCGTCATCGCTATCGACCCTCCGGGCAGGATACCGATGTAAGATTCGTTCCACGAGCAAATCGCGTGATTTTCGCAGATTGCGATTTTCTTTTTGATAATTCTTTTCCATAAATTCAATGATTAGTTTAGCCATATATGGTACGGCAAAGTAAACCCCGGTCCAGGCCGTTTTTATGGCAGCTTCATACATTGTACCTCTTCCTCGAAAGATTTCACGACAAAAGATGAATTACCGAAAAAATTCTTTATTTTTGTCCTGCGAGCGAAAATAAGAGCCGGCTGGGCATAAAAAACAAACGAATTTGTTTTATTCTGCACCCGCCTTTCATTATTTTTGCAACACGATCGCCGGAGCCTGCCTACACCTCGTTCGGTCTCCCCATCGTCAGACAAAACATACTAAATAACATATAACTATGGCTATCACACCGTTTAAGTATCAACCCATGTTCCCGCTCGGCGAAGACACGACCGAGTATTATTTGCTCACGAAAGATTATGTATCTGTAAGCGAGTTCGAAGGGAAACCCATCTTGAAAATCGAAAAGGAAGGTCTTACCGCTATGGCGAACGCCGCCTTCCGCGATGTATCGTTTATGCTTCGTCGTTCGCACAACGAACAGGTAGCTAAGATTTTGAGCGATCCCGAAGCCAGCGAAAACGATAAATACGTAGCGCTCACCTTCCTCCGCAATGCCGAAGTGGCCGCCAAAGGAGTACTTCCTTTCTGTCAAGACACCGGTACGGCAATCATTCACGGAGAGAAAGGCCAGCAAGTCTGGACGGGATATTGCGACGAAGAAGCTCTCTCCCTCGGCGTTTACAAAACCTATACCGAGGAAAACTTGCGCTACTCCCAAAACGCGCCCCTTACCATGTACGACGAGGTAAATACCAAATGTAATCTTCCCGCGCAAATCGACTTGGAAGCTACCGAAGGCATGGAGTATAAATTCCTCTGCGTCACCAAAGGCGGTGGATCGGCGAATAAGACATACCTCTACCAAGAAACGAAAGCCATTCTCAACCCCGGGACACTCGTTCCTTTCTTGGTGGAAAAAATGAAAACATTGGGTACGGCAGCCTGTCCGCCCTATCACATTGCATTCGTCATCGGCGGGACTTCGGCCGAGAAAAACTTGCTCACCGTGAAACTGGCATCCACCCACTACTACGATAGTCTGCCCACGACCGGAAACGAATTCGGACGAGCTTTCCGGGACATCGAGTTGGAAAAACAAGTCTTGGAAGAAGCGCACCGTATCGGACTCGGCGCACAATTCGGCGGTAAATATCTGGCACACGACGTACGCATTATCCGTCTGCCCCGCCACGGAGCATCCTGCCCGGTAGGATTAGGAGTGAGCTGCTCGGCCGACCGAAACATCAAATGTAAAATCAACAAGGACGGTATTTGGATCGAGAAGCTCGACAGTCACCCCGGCGAGCTCATTCCCGAAGAACTCCGCCAAGCCGGTGAAGGCAACGCCGTTAAAATAAACCTCAACCAACCTATGAGCGAAATTCTCAAAGAGTTGGATAAATACCCCGTTGCCACACGTCTGTCGCTCAACGGAACGATTATCGTCGGTCGGGACATTGCGCACGCCAAACTCAAAGAACGGCTCGACCGGGGCGAAGACTTGCCGCAGTACATCAAAGACCACCCCATCTACTATGCAGGTCCGGCAAAAACGCCGAAAGGCATGGCCTGCGGGTCGATGGGTCCCACGACAGCCGGTCGAATGGATCCCTACGTAGACCTCTTCCAAAGTCACGGGGGCTCTATGATTATGTTGGCAAAAGGAAACCGCAGCCAAGCTGTCACCGACGCCTGCAAGAAACACGGAGGATTCTACCTCGGCAGTATCGGAGGTCCGGCCGCTATCCTCGCTCAAAACAATATCAAGAGTATCGAATGCCTCGAATATCCCGAGCTCGGCATGGAAGCCATCTGGAAAATCGAAGTGGAAGATTTTCCCGCATTCATTCTCGTCGACAACAAAGGCAACGATTTCTTCAAACAAATCAAGCCCACATGCCCGGCCAAGAAATAATTGGACCAAACTATCTATCCATAAAGAAAGAGCTGCCAATCGGCAGCTCTTTCTTTATAAACTCCCCTCAATGAGACACAGAAGGAAAGGTCGAGAAGTATTCCAACTTCTCCTCTGTTCCGATCTATGTGGACACCCTGTAATACTACGGGGAAACGGCTGATGAAGAGTGAGATACCCTATTTTATTACTAAAACTATCCTTATGCAATGATGAGAAAGTCTACGTTTAGAACGCAAGAGATGTGCATATCGCCATTGAAGCGAAACTTTAAACCTCCTTTCCCTCCATGTCCCCGTAGCTTTATAGAGTATTTCTGTTTCACAATCGGAAACATTTAAAACTCCTCCCCTGTGTTTTGTAACGCAAAATATAGGGGAGGTGGCACGTAGTGACGGAGGGGTTGAAAACGACATCTCATCAGTCTGTTTATATCCCTTCTCCCCTGCCGTGTCCCGTAGCATTACGGGGTATTGCGTTAGAAATATAGGGGAAACACCGAAGAAACAATAGTTTCTGAGGAGAGGGGTTAGATGCATAAAAATCCCCTCCGATTTCCTACTGAACCTAAATAAAACAAGGCCGGAGTATCTAATAAATACTCCGGCCTTGTTACACCTCAATAATATCTCCTCTCACTTCTCTCCGATATAAATCGTGCAAGCGCCGAAAGTAAGCCGACGACAATAGCAATGGCCGAAACCCGCACGACGGAAAATAGTGAGCATATCCTCACCTTGTGGAACGGCCGCTACCGAACGGGGCAGATAGCTGTAAGCCCGGCGGTCTTTCGACACCAACCGACCCACGAAAGGAATAAACGTATAGGTATAGAACTTATAAAGCTGGCGAAACGGGAATCTTTCGGGAGTGGACAACTCGATCACACACAGTGCGCCGCCGGGACTCAACACCCGGTACATCTCCCGAAAACCATCTTCGAGATGTTCAAAATTACGCACCCCGTAGGCGACCGTCACCACATCGAAACTGTTGTCGTCGAATGTCATCGACAAGCAATTCTGCACCTCGAAAAGAATCCGCTCTTGTGCATTTCGCTCGGTCACTTTCTCACGAGCTATGCGCAACATGCCTTCCGACAAATCGATACCCACGACACAGTCTGGATGCAGACGCTCGTCCAGTAGCAACGCCAAATCACCCGTACCCGTAGCCACATCGAGAATACGACGGTGAGAATAGCGACGCAACATTTTCACGGCCACCCGACGCCACCACCGGTCTATACCCAGTGTCATTGTCCGGTTCATTGTGTCATAAGCCGGAGCGATAGAATCGAACATCTCCCGCACCTGCGTCGTCTTGTCCGTCTCCTCGTCATAAGGCTTTATTCCCTCCGCTTTATAATCCATTCGTCACCAATCGATTTTTACCGGTTATTTTTTACGGTTGTTCAAAAAATCGGTCACGTGCTTTTCGATACGGGCGGCAACGTCCTCGCCCTCGGCTTTCACGAACTTTTCGCCCACGATATGCTCATATAGCTCGATATAGCGATCCGACACGCTGTTGCAGTATTCCTCGGTCATTTCGGGAACCTGTTGACCCTCTTTACCCTGAAATCCATTCTGAATCAACCATTGACGCACGAACTCTTTCGATAACTGACGTTGTTCCTCGCCACGGGCAAGACGATCTTCATAACCTTCGGCATAGAAATAGCGCGAAGAATCGGGCGTATGAATCTCGTCGATGAGAATGATTTTATCGCCTATTTTGCCGAACTCATACTTCGTATCCACCAAAATAAGCCCCTTTTGAGCAGCCATCTCGCAGCCCCGTTGATACAACGCCAACGTATATTTCTCCAACTGTTCGTAGTCCTCTTTCGAGACGATACCTCTGGCGATAATCTCCGCCTTCGAAATATCCTCGTCGTGACCCTCATCGGCTTTGGTAGTCGGCGTGATGATAGGATGCGGGAATTTTTCGTTCTCCTTCATGCCCTCGGGCATCGTCTCACCGCAAAGCGTTCGTTTGCCGGCCTTGTACTCGCGCCATGCATGTCCCGTCAAATATCCCCGCACGACCATTTCTACCTTGAATGGTTCGCAACGCAGCCCCACGGTCACCATCGGATCGGGAGTAGCCACCTTCCAGTTCGGGACAATGTCCGACGTAGCATCCAAAAACTTAGCGGCAATCTGGTTCAGCACCTGCCCCTTGTAAGGAATACCCTCTGGAAGAATCACGTCGAATGCCGAAATACGGTCACTGACCACCATCACCAACAGCTCGTCGTCGATATTGTATACATCGCGCACTTTGCCGTGATACACACTCTTCTGTCCGGGAAATTTGAAATCGGTTTTTACCAAAGCATTTTTCATTTCTGTAATACTTTTTCTGTTTATACTATAATCGGTTATTCGTCTTCGATAATGACCTTGCAAAAAACGGTGCAAGCCGAGAGCTGTAACAAATTCATTTGAGAGTTCCTAGGCGCAGCCCATTTTCACATCTGTGCGCAAAGATACAACATAAAAACGAGATAGTGTACCGATTGCAAGATTAAGATAAATCTATTTCAAACTCCCTCTCGACTTTCGTTTTAAACGGATATAAACGGGAACAAACAAGCAGACAATCATCAAGCATTTTCCCATCAGTTCGACACAACCCTCTAAAATGGTTCGTTCACCGCTAAGTACCCGTTCTATGCTGGGATAAGCGAATATAGCGACTAATGCCAAACAACAAACGGCTAACTTCACTTTATCTATCCAACTCGCCCTTCCGGTCGAATCCTCTACCTCGTCTTCCTCATCGTCTTTATCGGGAGCTACGGCAGCCCAAACCCCTATCGCATAACCCACCACGCATAACAGTCCGGAGAGCAAAGCCTTGTTAGACGACTTCTCGACAGGCAGATTCCCCCAGTAACAAATAAGGAATATAACAGCGAATCCTGCCAAGAATGAAGGAAATACCCCCATCCACAAACGAGAATAAACAAAAGCCTGCAATCGGTTACGACCCGGCTCGTCACTCTCTCCCAACCATTTTCTCCACGGGTTACCGCCCATTACTCTTCTCCTTTTTTCTCGGCTTGTTCATACTTTTTAGACATGGAAGCCTTGCGTACTTTCTCGTCGTGTTTTTCATAAGCCTCGACAATACGCTGTACTAATTTATGTCGCACGATATCTTTCTTGTTGAATTCCACTCGGGCTATACCCTCTACATTTTTCAAAATCCCTATCGCCTGTATCAACCCCGAAGTCTGCGACGCAGGCAAATCGATCTGCGTCATATCGCCGGTAACGATCATTTTCGCATTCATACCCAATCGGGTAAGAAACATTTTTATCTGGTGTGTGGTCGTGTTCTGCGCCTCATCGAGAATAATCACCGCATCGCTCAACGTACGCCCCCTCATAAATGCCAACGGAGCGATTTGTATCACGTTCGTCTCCATGTACTCTTTCAGCTTCACTGCCGGAATCATATCCTGCAAAGCATCGTACAACGGTTGCAGATAAGGATCTATTTTATCCTTCATATCCCCCGGCAGAAAGCCCAATTTTTCTCCTGCCTCCACAGCCGGACGGCTCAGGATAATCTTCTTCACCTCTTTGTTTTTCAACGCTTTCACCGCAAGTGCTATCGCTACATAAGTCTTGCCCGACCCCGCCGGACCGAGCGCAAAAGTCAAGTCGTTTTTGGCGAAAGCCTCCACCAGTTTCTTTTGGTTTGGCGTACGCCCCGTAATCGGTTTACCGTTCACTCCGTAAATAATGAGGTTCTCCTGCGGTTTTATCGCTTGCGGTTCATCGCCCTTGATAATATCGATGATTACCTCCTCGCTCAACTGGTTATATTCGGCGCAATGTTTTTCAAGCAACTTGATTTTCTCCTCGAAAACCTCGGTCTCCTTCTCATCGCCGATCACCTTCATCACATTCCCGCGGGCGGCAATACGCACTTTCGGGAACAAATTCTTAATCAACTGTACATTCGCGTTATTCACGCCGTAAAACGCTACCGGATCGACAGCATCCAATATGATTACTCTTTCTATCATTCGATTGTTTTATGTTGTGTCAAAGATAGTGCAAACCGAGAGCAGAAACAAATTTTAGCGACAAAACACTCTAACCTTCTCCCCTGCCGTGTCCCGTAGCATTACGGGGTGTTACAACGCAAAATATAGGGGAGAAACAGAGGAGCGGTAGCGACGATGAGAGGGGTTAAAGGGGAGAAACCGAAGAAACAATAGTTTCTGATGACAGGAGTTAGACACATAAAAAATCCCCTCTGATTTCGACTGCCCCCAAACATAGCGACATTCAGCACATCAGCCTCGTTTATATAAATAGTGACTATCCCTTTCCTTACCCGTATGAATAAGTAAGATTATGCGGTCTCAAAACAACGAAGGATAATTCATTGACAACTTTTCCAAGAAACTTTCGGTCAAGCGCGACACGGCATAGTCCCCCAATCGTTCCACAGGAATCTTCATATACCCGGTCATATCGGGAGCAAACTCCGTCTCCACCATGTAAAAACGGGCATGAATGATACGATGCGACAACACATGCTTACAACTATACACCTGAGACGAAACACCCACTTGTCCGGCGTCATGAAACAACTCTGCCCAAATACCGCTACGCTGCAAGTCATCGAGCCCCTGTTCTTCATCGGTCTCGATAAGCGGAAGCTCATACAAATTACGCCAAATATCACGCCCCTCTCGCCGACGAATCCAAGTATCTCCGCCCTGTCTCACATAAAAATAATTGAAATAACGAGGTTTTACCACCGTCTTACCCTGTTTCACTGGTAACTCTTCTACTCGATGAGTCGCCAAAGCCATACAACGGTCGGCAAAAATACACCTTCCGCACTGAGGTGAGCGAGGCACACAATACAGTGCACCGAACTCCATCAACGCCTGATTATACCCGCCCGGGTCTTTCCGGTCGAGCAACTCGTCGGCAAGAGCGGCAAACAACTTTCGTCCCTCGGTCGTGTCGATAGGCGTATCGATACCATAAATTCGGGAAAGAACCCGATACACATTACCGTCCACCACGGCATGAGGCAACCCATAAGCGAACGAAGCTACCGCTGCCGCCGTATAATCCCCTATTCCCTGCAAAGAACGTATACCTTCGTAAGTCGTCGGGAACTCCCCACCGAATCGTTCTACCACCTGACGCGCAGCAGTCAACAAATTACGGGCCCGGCTATAATAGCCCAATCCTTGCCACAGTTTCATCACCTCGTCGTCATCGGCGGCAGCCAAAGACCGCACATCGGGAAATCGGGATATGAATCTATTGTAATACTCGAAGCCCTGCACTACCCGGGTCTGCTGCAAAATAATCTCCGAAATCCAAATACGATACGCATCGGTAATACCCCTCCACGGCAACACCCGGTGATTCTCGGCATACCACGCATGCAAGCCGGCAGCCAATGGCGCGACCTGTTCTTCTTGTTCTGTTCCTTTTTTCATAATTCCGAGACAAAAATAGCGAAAGGTGAGAGCAGAAACAAATTTATTTGGTGATACCGGAGCGCTACCTATTTTTAGACAGACTTGTCAAACAAACACAAGGCAGGCATAGAATAAATTTTATCGTAAAAAGCTCAAAAAACTCATTCCCGATTGAGAATATCGATAGAATAAGAAATGCCGATTCGTAGCTGAGTATAAGGATAATCGGACAAACCATGTTGCAACATCGCACCGATCTCCCAATTGGATATGACATACGAAAGTTTTGTTTTCAAAGACATAGGGCAATCATGAGCCAAATGTCCATATTTTTTAGAATTCGATTCCCAACCACTATATCCGCCAAAAGTCTCGCTTATACTGAAATTTCCCAATCGTAACCCAACTAAAACTCCATACTGAACCGCATCATTTTGCCTGCCGTTGTCCGTTTGCCAACATAAGAATCCGCCACCGGAAAAAATCTGTATCACGGCGCTTGCAATCTGGAACGTTTTACCAAAATAGGTATCAAAAAAATAACCGGGACAATCATAATAACGGTCGATTTCGTAACCTCCTCCCGAAGCGGTTTTGAGAGCAGCTCTTAAAGTCCACGATGGCACTATTCTTCGTTCTTCGAAGAGCTGCATGTCTATACTGAGGTATACATCTCCCGACATTTTACCTTTGTTTTTTGTATCATCGTACCATTCAATCACAGGCCACCAAAGCGAAAGATTGGCTCGATGCGTCCATAAGGGGATATGGGTTTTCAGAAAAATATCCGTTGTATAATTCTTGCCACAATAGTAATCTCCTGCCAATTCAATTTTAAGTTTATCACTGGTTTTTGTCAGTACATCAGGAATCGGGAAAGCATTGGGACCAAAATAATAGGGCGAAACAAAAGTGGGCCTCGACCTCGACTCGGTAAACCCACGGGCATAAACATTCGCAACCGGCGACAACAATCCAATGCTCCAAATTAACGTTATCGAAATATAGGTTTTCGTGCGGTAATACTTTCCTCGTTTTCCCCGCACGAAAAAACGCCCCGATACCCATTTGAAAATTGTGTACAATGGGGAGGCATGCTTAATGATAAAATCCATTGGCATTCAAAATCTATGCGAATGCCAATGTTCATAATACAACAAATTCAACGGATACAAAGCATGGACGAAACTGCCCAGAATGCACCCGTCGGAATTGGTGTTATGAACGGCAAGTCACGCCCATGCAAAGCAGGACGCTTACAACTTGTTCCCGTTCATATCAAATGAAGTTTCCGACGTTTCATTCTGTATGGAACAAATAGCAAACGCTATTAATATTGTAGGCCATCTCTATGGCCCTATGTCTTTTAGGTCACAAAGTTAATTATTTTATCCTCGATAATCAATACTTTCCTTTCGATTGTACGATGAGGCCCGGCTTTTTCATCTGCAAATATCCCTTATAACTCGTTTTATAATGGGAAACCGTGTAACAGAAATAATAAAACGCTGCAATACGCCACTCTTTTCCCAATTTATAACTACTTTTGTAAACACATAACACAAGTTTCGCATGAATACCGACAAACAGCGCATATATAACGGCGATTGGAAAACATTGCATCCTTACTCCGGCTCAGCACCCACCGACCTTTACTACATCACATTGGCCAATAAAGTTCTGGCTGCCATTCGAGCCGTCGAAACCTCTCTCGAAGAAAGCGATTATCGCAAAATAGACGAGACCGAACAAAAAGAGCTTGCCTGCATCCTCACGGCCTATTTCGAGGATATTATTTCACAAACCGGTATTTTTCAAGCCTTCACTCGTATTCACGGTAAACGTTTCGGGAAACCGCTCCCGTTTTATACACTCGACGAAGACTATACGCCCGGCGAAATCAACATCGAAGAGGTACAATTCCTCGTGTGGCATTACCACATGCAACTCAACAACCTCGACATACCCTATTCACCCACACTCGATACATTCGCTGCGATAGCCTCCGACGTGATGGAAATATTCGAGACCGAATACGAATCGGCTCCCGAAAACGAAAAGCTACTCCAATACTTCCGAATCGACGAAAAAGAGTCTCATAACCTTTACGCATTGCACGCCCGTTTCCTTTGGCTTTGTACCCAGTCCTACCTATTCTTCAACAACGGTTTCCTATTGGAAGACCAAGCCGAGACCCTTGCCGAAGAAGCCAAAGAAGCCGGTATGGACGAGCAAATACCCGATATGGTAAACCTGCTTTGTAACGACTTCGGCTTCAACCATGTAACCGAATTTATGCAGCTCACACCACCCCGCTGGCTCGCCGAAGTATTGGGAAAGGATTCCCCTTTGTATGCCTCTCTGTCGAGTATGGGACACAAATACACCGGCTATTTCCGTTACGAAAACGCCGATGAGACAATCACCCGATTCCGCCACATAGCGACCGACCGGATTATCGAAGCGACCAACCGCTCGCTGATAGGGTTTCCCCGCAATATGAAAGACCCGTCTCTCATTTTACGTACCGGATTCATACAATGGAACGGCGAATGGTGGCTTTCCGGACAGATCAGCAGTTACGAAGATAACGAAGACCTCATCGGACAAATCACCGGCGACGATGACGAATACAATCTCTTCGAGCCAGAAGAAGAGTTACCCGAAGAGGAACAACGAATTATCCTCACCGATATATTGGCAACGACCGAAGGAGAAGACGGACAAACCCTCGATGCTTCCGATACTGCTTGGCAGGCACTGTTAAGCGACGAAATCGGTAAAGACTTTTTTATTTCCCAAGTTAAAGCCGGAGAAATTACCGGATTACAATTCTATAACGCCCCCGGTCGCTTGTTACTCGACAATATAGATTTTGTTACCGAATATGTAAAACGATAAATTTTAAAAATTACACCCATGAAAAAAGACATTTCTTTACTGCTCACTTTATTCCTATGTGTCGCTACTCTTTCGGCTCAACAAGTCGACACGATAACTATACATAGCAAAATGGGGCACGACCTCAAAAACGTAATTATCCTCCCCGAAAGCTACACCCATAGCGACACCCGTTACCCGGTAGTGTACCTCCTACACGGATGCGGAGACAATTATTCGGCTTGGCTGAAAATAAAACCCGAGTTGCCGCAAATCGCCTCCCTCTACAACTTCATCATCGTTTGCCCCGATGGGAAAATTAACAGTTGGTACTGGAACAGCCCCCGCAATAAAGACATGCAATTCGAAGACTATATATCAGACGAAGTGATTCGATACGTCGACTCCCACTTCCGTACCATACCCGATCGCAAGGCAAGAGCCATTTCCGGGCTCAGTATGGGAGGACACGGAGCCATGTGGAATGCAATCCGTCACCGCGATGTTTTCGGAGCCGTAGGCAGCACCAGCGGAGGTCTCGATATCCGCCCTTTCCCTACGAACTGGAAAATGAAAGACCAGTTGGGAGAATTCGTAGCCAATAAAAAACGCTGGGACGAACACACCGTTATTAACCTGATCCCCTCTCTAAACGACGGAGATCTCGCCATTATCATCGACTGCGGAGTAGACGATTTCTTTCTCGAAGTCAACCGAAGAACACATCAGGCATTACTCACCCGTAACATACAACACGATTATATCGAACGTCCCGGAGGACACAACCATGCCTATTGGAACAATTCCATAGATTATCAGCTGCTCTTCTTTCATAAATACTTTTCTCGTTCCCAAGAAAATAAGAGCAAAACAAACTAGTTAACAAAATCAATTGATTTCACTCAAATTATGTTAAACCAACAACCTTTTTAAGGCCTTGATTTGGAAAATAAGAATTACAGTTATACATTTGTACTATGTTTTTTCATAGTATTAGATTTAAGGTTTACAAATTGGCTGTCGGGAGACAGCCTTTTTTATTTCAAATAAATAGTTTCGAAACCGACCAATAAACAAAAGTTGGCCTAGTATAGAGAAAGCACCGAAGAAACAGTAGAAAGATTTCATAAGATTTTTGACTGTAAGAGTTAACCCCCTCGCCCTGCGGGCACTCCTCCTATTGCTACGCCACACAGAGGAGGGTAAAAATATCTCGTTCGAAAAAAAATAATGCGACAGAAAGGCGTTAAAACTCCTTTCTTGCTGTGATTCGGAACATTACAGGGTGTTTCAGTTTTCACTATCGGAGCTATTGTAAAACTCCTCCCCTGTGTTTTGTAACGCAAAATATAGGGGAGGTGGCACGTAGTGACGGAGGGGTTCAAAACGACATCTCATCAGTCTGTTTATATCGATTCTCTCCTGCCGTGCCCCGTAGCATTGCGGGGTGTGGCGTTAGTAATATAGGGGGAAACACCGAAGAAACGACTATTTCTGAGGAAAGGGGTTGAAAAGATGGCATGTTTTTTTGATTATAGAACTTTACCTATTCGTCATAAGGACATTTTCCCTTCTCCCCTGCCGTGTCCCGTAGTATTACGGGAGTTGCGGAGCAATATAGGGGAGACACCGAAGGTACAATAGTTTCTGAGGAGAGGGGTTAAAAAAGATCCCATAGTTTTTTGATTGTCTTGATTGAGCCTGAACAATTTACTCTCCCTTAACGGAATCTTCAAGGCAACTATCTATGTCCTAAGGCATTTTTCCGATATTGCGAAGGAGTACAACCATATTTTTTTTGAAACGAACGACGAAATGTAGAAACAGAATTAAACCCACTGCGAATCGCCACATCTTCGATACAGCCCTCGAAACCGGAGTCATCGAGAATCTCTTTCGCCTTTTCCAACCGGAACGAGTTGATATAATCGTAGAAAGTGATACCCAATTCGTTATTCAGACAATTGGATAAATAACTTCGGTTTGTGCCCATCTCGACCGCCAAGTCCGACAACGACAATTTGGGGTTCAGATAGAGTTCCTTCTCTCGGATATACTCTTCGAGTTTGCCTCCCATCTGCGAAACGAAATTACGAGATACTCCCGTTTCCTCCGACTCCATATCTTGCGCCTGAGGAATCCATTCCTGACGCAAACTATAATACAAAACAACCGCCCACAATACAGTAGACGAAATATAATAAAACATATCGCCCAAATGGCTGACATTCGTACAAACATACAACCAAGACAACAGACACACGGCTAAAATAGCCATACTGTTCATCAGCCACTGTACATTAATACGCTCGGTATAAGAATAGTTATCACGCATATACCGGTTATACCTCCTCACCCTCACGATTATAAACAAGACTACCAATGCACAAACTACCGCCGTATAAACGACACTCGACATATAAACCTCGAATAAACCGGTCATTATATAAACGACGGTAAATAAAACCAATGGTAATTCAAACAAAAGGGCTCGACGGAGAGTGGCGAATCCGGGGGACAATATCTCCAACAAGAAAAGCGCACAAAGAGGAACAGCCCACATATCTATCGATAAAAGAATAGTAGAATAATATGGAGAATCGCCGATAGTATCTATATACAATAACAAGTCTTTCAAGTCTTGGACACCCCACAGGCAAAAAAGACACCCCAAAATAAAAAGAGGCCGATTCGTAGCACGAAAGAAAACCAAATTGATTCCGAAATATAGGAAAAAAGCCGTTGACAGACCATGTACGAAATTCGAGAGACTCTCAATAAACAATGTATCTAAAATCATTCCCCTTTTTGCTTGTAAAAACTACAATTTTCTTTTATTCTATAACAAACGCAAATATAGCGAAAGGTGAGCGCAAAGACAAACGGAAATCTTATTTCCGATTTGACTATGCCGAGCCGCATCCTATATTGGCGGCGAATGCCGCAAATATAGAGAAAAGCTCATGGAGAAAAAAATCGTCCGTTTCATTTTTCAGTTTCAATACAAATTCTATTATATTACAGAAAGAAACTTTGGGAAGCTATACTTTATCCGACACAATTAACCGCATTCGACACGATAATTGCTAACCAATATTCTTATCCCATCGCCTTTACCTCCTGATACGAACATACAAAGTGTACCGACAAGAAAAGTAAACCCGCTCGCTTTGTCTTTCTCCCACCTTATATTATCTTTGCCGAGACTGCAAGAAAAATGGAAAAACAGAATCAATATGCGAATTATTAGCGGTAAATACGGACGCAGACGTTTCGACGTCCCTACGAATATAAAAGCTCGACCGACGACCGATTTCGCGCGGGAGAACATTTTCAACGTACTCGAAAACCTGATCGATTTCAAGGGCATCGAAGCCCTTGATTTATTTGCCGGAACAGGAGCCATCAGTTTCGAATTATTATCGCGCGAATGCAGCCGGGTGGTATGCGTGGAAATTTATCCGACACAATACAATTTTATCCGCAAAGTCCAACAACAACTCAACGACCCGAATCTGACTCCTATCAAGGGAGATGTGTTCAAGTTCGTACAAAGCTGCCGGCAACAATTCGACCTCATTTTTGCCGATCCGCCTTACGATCTGCCCCGGTTGGAAACCCTGCCGCAGGAAGTGCTATCGAGAGGTCTTTTGAAACCGGGTGGAATCTTCGTTCTCGAACATTCCAAAAACAATGATTTTTCCACTCACCCCCTATTCGACCAGCACCGTAGTTACGGGAGCGTGAACTTCTCGCTCTTCCGCGCGCCGATATAACACAATAAGAAAGGAGCCATGACCGAATACTCGGTCATGGCTCCTTTCTTATGCACGACAAATACCTTAACGAACGATCACCTTGATCGCTTTCCCGTTTACCTTAACTACATATACGCCTCTGTTTACCGAAATGACCGAGACATCGGAACAAATATCGTTATGCAATACGATACCGGACATATCGGAGACTGTGGCTCGCTTGCCCTCTGCACCACGAATGACGATAGCACCATTCTCCTCGTATACGCGAATATTATCCATCGAATTATTTTCTATACCCGAAGTCCCCACCGTACACGGATCCGACAATATAGATTCACCCATGTTGTAAACTACCGATACGGCATAAACATTATCGCCGTCGGACGGAGCGTTATCGGTAAACTCGGTCGCAGCCGTATTATCCAACAGCTCCCCGTTACGATATACATTGTAACTCTCCACAGCCAACCCTTCGGGTAGAACCGGTTGCGGTTTATAAACCACATTGTCGATACCCAATAAGAATGCATTCGCCGATACACAACGTATGGCAAAATAGGTGGCATTCGCAGGCAAGTCGTAAGTATAAGTAGCCCACGTATCTGCCGGCACAGAACTTACCTTAGCCAAATTGTTCGTAAAATCTTCGACAGCATTGCCCGTTGTCGAATAATATACTTCTATCGATTCCGTAAAGCTCGAATCATAAGCCTTCGCTTGGAACGATACGGTCTGTCCGCCATCGGCAAGACGAGGAGAGATAAGCCAGTCGTCGTTGTGACCGAGATCGGTCGTCTGAGGATCGGAAGACCAGCATACCGCCAACTTGGAACCATGAGAATTATCCATCATGAATCGTTCATCGACACCCAATCCAGCTATATGCTCGGAATTCATATCGAAAATCATGAACGCCTGCGGTTGTCCGGCATTAGGCCAAGATTGAGATTCTCCGAATACATAAGTATTCCCCCCATCGACATCGGCTACCGTCCAAGCCCCGAAACCATCGATGGTAAACGGGTCATAATCCTCGAAACCATCGGTCACAACCTCGGCTACCGGTTTGGAGAGCGACGGAGCCGACCACGCAAGTTTAATGGCTGCACCCTCACGGTTACCGGTCAATCCGGTCGCTACGGGATAGGAAGATCCTTTTACTTTGGTCACGACCGCGGTTTTCGTACGGTTATCGTCTTGTTCCTCATCTGAATCATAACCTACGACACCATAAACCGTCAATTCCGAGCCTGCCATTTCGATAGAAGGCGTATAGGATATTTCCACATTCACAGAGCTCTGAGCAGCCAGTGACTCTACTGTTTTCGTCGCCAATACGTTAAATTCCTCATCGGTCAAATAAACCGTAAATTGCGAGGCATCCCGTACGCCTTCATTCAAAACCGATACGACATATTTAGCCTCCTCCTTGAAATTGACTTTATCGGGTCCGGTAATACCTGTCGCTTGAAGATTATTATCTAAATAACCGCGAATTTCGATATGATCCACATAGGCAAAATTGAAATCTTTGAGACACTCTCCCACTAAGGCTATCCGCAAATTTTTGGATTTGTACGAAGTGAGGTCTATATTCACACGAGTCCACTCTTCGGCGACCTCGATAGTATCTACATCGTGCCAATCGGCATAATCGTCCGAAATTTGGAAACGAACTCTCACACCCCCGGTCGGCATCAATATCCAAGCATTGAGACGAGGATTATCGACTGCCGAAATATCGATCTTCGGACTGTAAATACGGGTAGAAGCACCGGCGGCATATCCCTGGAAGTCGGCACTTCCTCCATCGTTATCCTGTGATTGATCTTCTCGCGGAGTCCAATCGGAATCATAACTCTTTCCGGCAAGGAGTTCGGTTGTCCACGGGCCATTGGTAATTGCCGCATCGGCAAACGACTCGGTATAAGGAGCCGGATATGAAGGTCCTACTAACCGCGAGTTGGATTGCGCAGGCTCCGATTCTCCTTTTTGATTCTTAGCGGTCACCGAGAAATAAGACAACACCTGCGGCATCTCGCTATTCAACGAAGTAAGCTCGTAGCGGTCGCCCGTCACATCGTCGGCAACCACTTTCGAATCGGCATCATATACAGTATAAACCACTTCCTCGGGATTTACATATCCGCCGTTTTCCCCCGTCTCGGAAACCTTATCCCAAGAAAGCAAGCCCGAACCGTTCCCTTCATCGGTAAAAGTTACCGATTGAGGCGCCAACGGAACATCTATGCCAACCAATACGGTATCGGTCGTAACAGCCCCTTCTCCAAACGAGTTGCGTGCAACCACACTATAAATATTCAAACCAGAAACGACCCCATTATCCACAAATTGAAGTGCAGTCCCTTTTGCAGGAGATTCAAACGTCTTGACCAAAGTCTCTCCACGTCTCACATCGACGGCTGTCAACTCGGTCAAATCTCCGCCCACAAGATTCTTTGTCGGGGCTGTAAGCCCGATTGTAACAGACAATGCGCCCTTTGCTCCGGGGATAAGCGTGAGATTCTCTACTTCTCCCGGAACATGAATAGACATGGGCTCTCCCACCTTAATATTATCGACAGTCAGATTTCCCTTATTGGCATCGCTTACCGCATGGAATCCGATGTAATATGTACCATCGGCATCAGGCATGATCGAGAAAGTCTCGGTCTTGGGCGACGTTCTCGTATTGGTATAAGTGCGCTCTTCCATAATGACGGTATTCATCGCCTCGACCGTGACAGCCGTTCCCATCTTGATTTCCATCTTTTCCTCGGAACGAGCGCTCAACACATACGTATCGAATGAAAATTCATACATATAGCCTTTCTTCAATTTCAAAGGAGGTGTGATCAACCAATCGTCCGCATTATTCTTCATGTGATAGGCATACCGAACCGTACCATTCGAATAAGTCCACGTTTTATTATCGTTATTCACATCGACCACAGTGAACAATCCCAAAGAATTTTTCTCAGTAAAATCCTGTGAATAAGGAGGTAGTAACGCATCTCCTACACTCACCGAATTGGAAGATGCGGGCTCGCCTTCGATACCATCGTTATAAGGAGTTACCACATAGTAGTAAAGAGCCAACTCTTCGGTCGTGAATGTGTCGGAGAAAACACTGTCGGCATGATTTGTGGCGACTTGAACATTATCGGGCATACGCACGATCTTATAACGTAAATCGTCCACATTCATATATCCCCCGTTTTTCGTACCCGTAGGAGAATTCCATGAAACCGTATTTACATCGCCGGTCCGAACCACTTTCAAATTGTTCACCGCCAAAGGACTGTCCTTGCCGATATAAACGGTCATATCGCTTTTAGGACTATCGCCCACCGAATTGGACAAAACGACCTCCAATTTATAAATGGCCGATGACGGAACGGTCACAGGACATGAAACCTCCGTCCCGGCAGCCGCGACACTTGTAGCCAACACATCACCATTACCCAAAACTTTATATGTCACATCACCGGTCAAAACATTTCCATCGTATGTCTCGGACGGTATATCGAAAGATACAGTACCGGAAAGGGAACCGTTCTCGAAAGAGACCGACAGATTCTCTGGTCCCGAAGGAGCTCCATCAAGAGCTTCGGGGTCGGGAATATAAGCCCCCACGACTTGATCTCCATAAGGTAACGCTCCGACCAAAGTGGCTTCTCCTGTTGTCAAATCGACCGTATAAAGATTCGCAGCCTCGTCTTCTTCATTGGCAAACCAATAAAACGTATTGTCAGAAGTGTTGATTACAGCCGACTGAGTATATTTTGGAGACACTTGTGTATCTCCTATCTCCCGGAGTGTACCCGTCGTTTTATTGATTTCATACAAGATACCGCCATTGTTTCCCTCGGTAGCCGTACTGGCCGAAATACCGTAAAGTTTTCCGTCAGAGTCGCAAGCCATTACCTGCATAGGTTTCGACAAAAGGGCTATACTGTCTTTGGACATACCTTCGAGATTCCATGTAGAAAGTACATAGCACAACTCCTTTGTCTTCTCGTTATAACCATAAGAGCAGCAATAGACCTTGCCGGTAACCGGGTCTTTGGCACAACTCACTGCCGCATTCCGATAAACAGGCCCCAACGAATAACCCATACTTTTAAAATCGAGCTCTGCCCCGGTCACAGCATCATAAACAGCATAACTACTCGACGACACATATCCATAATCTATGGCATAATCATAAACGTATAATTTTCCATCGGAATAAATCGCTCCGCCGCTCGCAGACAAACGAGGAATAAGAGTCACTTCTTTCCGGGTTACCGGAGCTTGGGCCGAAAATGAATAGAGTCCGAAGGTATTGACATCTTTATTCTCATCATAAACGACAGCTCCGTTCAATTTCAGATTCGAAAGAGAAGGAGCCGCATCGATAATTACATCTGATTTTTTACGCATCAAGGGACGAACTTGTTGAAAAGCACTTTCAGAAGACATTTGCCGCTTCTGAAAATTCCTCGACTTTTCCAAAAATTGCCGGACAAGCACAGGATCATTCTTAACATTTCGGGCTTCATCTGGAAGGGTTCTCGATGTTGTCTGTGCAAAAGCGGCAGACAATACCCCTCCCGACAAAATGGCAAGAGTAAACAATAATTTTTTCATATATACCTCGTGTTATAATATAATTTTATTGTAAAAATAAAGAAATCATAATTCCCGAATAGACTTTTAATATTTTTTAAATATCTAACAAAACCAAATGTATATATTATTATTTAGTTACATATATTCGGCATATCGCCCAAACTATATACAAATAATAACCCCAAGTGGTAAAAATCTCCACTTGGGGTCAAACGTACTATCCGAATCAAATTCAGAAGCTGTTTTAAATTTATTCCGAGACAGATTGAGACTTATGTTGAAGCAGATGGGAGTCCGAGATATGCAGTCAATAGCGGGCTATTGACAAAAATCAAGGGATTCTAGATGCGAGACAGGGGCTCAATATGGCCGGAACATACCTGCTTGAAATGATAATATTATTTCTCTATAAATTTAAAACAGCTTCTAAATTTTACACAACTATAATATCTTTTTCAACACATCGGGAATTTCGACATCGCAACATTCGAGCTCTTTCAGACAACGTTCGCCCTCCTGAGTCAAAGAAAAATACATCTGGCGTTTGTCGTCATCGCCCAATATCCGTTCGATGAGACCTTTCTTTTCTACCGAACGAATCACTTTCGATGTATTGGAATGAGTAAGCCCCAACTGCTTGGCGATATCTCCCGAAGAGAGCCTCGGCTCTTGACGAAGGCAACACAAAAGCATCCCTTCGTTCAGGCAAAGCCCGTATCTCTTCTCAAATCTCGTTTCAAAATCGGTTATCGCTCTATAAAAATCACGAATCTTACAAAATGGTTCCATACTTATCTTCCAATCGATATATAGCTTTCATACCACAGTGGCGGACACATTTCCCGCATTCGATACATTTATCCGAATCGATACGAGGCAAGCCGAAACCGGTCTGGCTGATGGCCTGTTGCGGACAAATCGAAATCAACGGACAACGATGATTCTGCGGACAACGGTTCTTATCTACGACAAGAGGCATAAAATTACTCATTTTTTCAATAATACACCATCGATTGCCTCTTTAAACGAACTTTTGGGCATCGCCCCCATAGCCATTTGAGGCTTATCGTTCATGGGTATAAACAAAAACGAGGGTATACTACGGATATTGAACAATGCCGCTAACTCTTGTTCCTGCTCGGTATTCACCTTATAAACATAAATCTGCCCGTCATACTCCGCAGCCAGCTCTTCCAATACCGGAGCCACCATTTTACACGGTCCGCACCAAGAGGCATAGAAATCGATAATCGCCGGTTTATCTCCTAAATATATCCACTCCTCGGGATTTTTTTCATAATCCACTATTTTCTTTAAAAAATCAGCCTTTGTCAATTCGATCGTTTTCATTTTATTTTCTTTTTTACCATTATTTATCGCTTTCGTTTCACAGGCGGCAAGCATAAGCGATAGTATACCCACCGTCAAAAACAACACTCGTTTAATCATATTTCTTTTCTCTTTTGAATGAACTTACAAACAATCCTCCTATCGCTGCTCCCCAAACCGTACTGGCAAAAGGAGAAGAGGTAATAGGACACGTACCCGTCGCACAACCTACGAACCGCCAATAAAGATAACCGCCCAAAGCACCTAACAGAATACCTGTGACCGGGAGCCAATAACGTTTCAACAGCATTTTCATTTTTCAAATTTATTATTTAGTTCTTAATTTATTTTCCAATAGAAATATATTCTACAAGAAATATCACGACAAATATATTCTCTATTTTCCATTAAAACAATTTTCCATAGGAAATATATTCAATTATAACGTTTTTTAACCACCAAGTATCTGCCCTATCCTCTCATATTTTATTTAGTTTAGGCGTAGTAAGAACAAGTAGAGGGCCACTTAAACATCTCCCCTGCCGTGCCCCGTAGCATTGCGGGGTGTGGCGCAACCATACGAACAGGGGAGAAGTGCACAATGCTATCCTTATACCGAAACTGAAACACCACTTCCAATCCTCTCCCCCTGCCGTGTCCCGTGGCATTACGGGGTGTTTCCGTTAGGGAATATAGGGGGAGTGCCCGCAGGGCGAGGGGGTTGAAACAACGGAGGGGTTAAAAAATATCTGCAACAAAGGAAACGTATCAAGGCAACAAGGCAACTATCCGCCCTTCTCCTCTATGCGACAAAAAATAAAAGAGACTACAAAAACAAAAGATGCTGAAAAGAGAGATTTGTGAGAAATACTTCATCGGTAAATAAAGAAATGATACATACCATTCCTCTTTTTTTGCTAATTTTGCGACAAAACCCACAGCGAACAAATGAATTACAAAGTCTTTGCTCCACACGACTGCCACATAGAAGTCGAACTGCCGGCATCCAAAAGTATCAGCAACAGGGCACTCGTCATAAACGCCCTGTGCGACGATTCGATACCGATAACCAACGTGTCCGACTGTGACGACACACGGGTCATGAAACAGGCTTTCACGAAAAAAAACAGTTCGATCGATATACACGGAGCAGGAACAGCCATGCGATTTCTCACGGCCTACTATGCTCAAAAACGAGATTACGAATGTATCATATCGGGCTCCGAGAGAATGAAACAACGCCCCATAAAAATACTGGTCGATGCTCTACGCTCTCTGGGAGCAGATATCCGATACTTCGACAAAGAAGGATTCCCCCCTTTGCAAATTTTTGGGAAAGAACTAAGAGGCGGAGAGCTTTCTCTACCGGGCAATGTCAGCTCCCAATACATATCGGCACTACTCATGATAGCACCTTATATGCAAAACGGATTGGAGCTGACTCTCACAGGCAAAATAGTTTCTACGCCTTATATCGAAATGACTCTCGAAATGATGTCTCATTTCGGTATAGAGACACACCGCTCCAACAATACCATACGAGTTCTGGCCGGCCGATACTGCCCGAAGCAATTCCAAATAGAACCGGATTGGTCGGCGGCTTCCTATTGGTATGAAATCGCGGCGCTCGCACCCGAAGCTGAGATATTCTTGCCGAATCTCTCGAACAAAAGCCTTCAAGGCGATGCCCGCATAGCCGCACTTTTCGAACCTCTGGGTGTTTCCAGCCTGTTTTCTCAGGAAGGCATAAAACTAAGAAAATCGGACAAAACCATTTCATTATACGAACAGGACCTATCCGAGCAACCCGACTTAGCCCAAACCCTTGTCGTAACTTGCTGTTTAATAGGGCTTCCGTTCAAATTCACAGGCCTGCAAACCCTTAAAATAAAGGAAACAGATCGCATATCCGCTCTACAAAATGAACTTATTAAATTAGGATATAAACTAATATCTTCGGATAAATCACTCGAATGGAACGGAGAATCTATCGCTCCGAAGATTACACCGGTCATAGAAACCTACGACGATCATCGCATGGCTATGGCATTTGCCCCGGCCTCGTTTCTCTTCCCGGGAATAAAGATAAAAGACATTTCGGTAGTGGATAAATCATACCCCAACTATTGGAAAGACCTCTGTAAAGCAGGCTTCTCGCTTGAAAAGGACGAAAAAGAAGGAACACGATTATGATTATACTCATTTCAGCCATCATACTTTTAGGTATTGTTACTTACTATTTCCATCGACGGGATTTAAAAAAACAGGTTGAAAAAACTAATAAAATAGTTCAAACCGAAATTCAAGAACCTCCGCAAGAATGTTGCGGACGGCATCTCGTTTGCGAACGCGACAGCCTGCTCGCCGGAGTAAGCCAAACAATAGAATACTACGACGACGAAGAGCTCGATGCTTGGAAAGGAATCGAACCCGACAGCTATACACCCGAACAAATAGAACTCTTTCGGGAAATTTTCTATACGCTACGACCGGAAGATGTGCCGGGGTGGGTACGCAGTTTGCAATTACGACAAATCGCCGTCCCCGAGTCACTGCGAGACGAAATACTGCTCGTTGTCAATGAACAAAGAACGATCGACAAATAATTGCTTATGACAGACATTCTCAATTATACATTCTTTCAAAATGCTTTGTGGGCGATACTACTCATTTCCATAACAAGTGCCATCATCGGCACATACATCGTCGCACGCCGCATGCTATTTATTACCGGGGGCATAACCCATGCATCTTTCGGTGGTTTGGGTGTAGGGTATTACCTCGGCATCAATCCCACGCTTTCGGCTCTTGTTTTCGCTATCCTTTCCGCATTGGGAGTCGAATGGCTGTCTCGGGGCAAATCGGTTCGCGAAGACTCTGCCATAGCGGTCGTATGGGCGTTAGGCATGGCAATCGGAATCATTTTTATTTTCATGACACCCGGCTACACACCGGGGCTAACGGAATTTCTTTTCGGAAACATTCTCACCATCACCCACACGGATATATTCATCTTTGCGGCCTTTGCCGCATTATTGATTTTCTACACCGTATTGCAATACAAGACCATCGTATATACGGCTTTCGATGCCGACTTTGCCCACACCCGCGGTATCAAGACACGCCTCGTCAACTATATCATGACATTTTTTGTAGCGACCGCCGTGGTTCTTACCATTCGTCTGGTCGGTATCATGCTCCTCATCTCCATACTCTCTTTACCGCAAATGATCGCCGAACTTTTCTGTCACAAATTCCGAAATATCGTTTGGCTGTCGGGAGCAATCAATCTCCTCTGCGGCATAGGAGGACTGTCGCTCTCCTATTGGCTCGACGTCCCTGCGGGGGCAACCATCGTATTTACCTTGATAATCGCCTATTTTGTTGTAAAAATTATAGCTTCCTACCTACATTCTGCAACCGGTAAAAAGCAATAAAACAGGAAAAATTCAGTTTAAAAAATGGAGCATTATCCCTATAACATCGATTGAAAAAAAGAATACTACATACTATCGGTTTATTTATTGTTCTTACACTCGTATCTTGTTCCACGAAAAAGAATACGGCGGTGACCCGTTTTTATCATAGCTTTACCACCCGCTACAACGTCTATTTCAACGGAATAGAAAATTACAAAGAACAACTCAAAGAGATGGAAGAAGGATACGAGGATAATTTCACGGACCTCCTGCTCATGCATCCGGCACAAGCCTATGCAAATCCCAAAGATCCGCAACCATCGGGAAGTTTCGATCGGACTATCGAGAAATGCCAGAAAGCCATACAGTTGCATTCCATTAAGAAAAGGCCGAAAAGAAATTCTAAAAAAATGAGCGACCCCAAATACCGGGAGTATATGAAACGGGACGAATACAACCCGTTTATTCACAACGCATGGAGGCTTATGGGAAAAGCACAATACTACAAAGGCGATTTCCTCGGAGCCGCTGCGACCTTCCTTTATATATCCCGCCATTTCACTTGGATGCCCGATTTGGTAGCAGAGTCGCGCATTTGGCAAGCTCGGTGCTACATTGCTATGGGCTGGTTGTACGAAGCGGAAGATATCCTGCTCAAAATCAACAACGAGAAATTGCCCGAATCCCAAAACGACTGGTTTGCGACAGTCAATGCCGATTACCTTGTTCACAAAGGGGAATACGAAAAAGCCATTCCTTTTCTCGAAACGGCCATTAAGTCTGCTTCGAGCAAACAACAACGCCTCCGAATGACATTCCTGCTGGCGCAACTCTATGCAGCCACACAAAATCCGACGAAAGCATACCAGACATACGGAAAAGTCATCGGCATGAACCCACCCTATCGAACCGAATTCAATGCTCGGATCAAACAAACCGAAGTCTATTCGGGGAAAGATATTTCGAAAGAAGTAAAGAAACTCACCCGTATGGCTTCCCGGGATCGTAACAAAGAATATCTCGATCAAATATACTACGCCATCGGCAATCTCTACCTGTCCCGCAAAGACACGCTCAAAGCGATGGAAAACTACCGCTTGGCAAATCAAAAGAGCACTCGCAACGGCATAGAAAAAGCCATCTGCCAAATCACGCTCGGCAATCTCTATTTCGAAAGAAGAGAGTATGTCGATGCCCAACCGTGCTATGCCGAAGCCATTCCCCAACTGAAAGAAGACTATCCCCAATATGACCTGCTCTCCCGACGATCGTCTGTCCTCGACGAGCTGGTTGTCTATGCACAAAATGTCGAGCTGCAAGACAGTTTGCAAAACTTGGCGGCCATGAGCGAAGACGACCGGAACAAAGCCATACAAAAAATCATCGACGACCTCATCAAAAAAGAAAAAGAAGAGGCCGAAGCACAACAGCGAGAAGAATATCTCGCCCAACAGCAAGGGCCTCAATTCAACAACGACAACTCGGCCAAACAAAATACGACGATTCTTTCTGGGGACAAATCATGGTATTTCTATAACAAGCCTATGGTTTCTGCCGGTAAAACCGAATTCCAACGGATTTGGGGTAGCCGAAAACTCGAAGACGACTGGCGTCGTCGCAACAAATCGGGATTCTCCATGAGCGACTTTGCCGAGCAATCGGGAAACAGTGAAAACGAAGATTTGGCCGACAATTCTCTCCCCGATGAAGAAAACCCCGACAGCATACAATCCGACGCGGCCGACGATCCTCATAAACCCGAATTCTACCTCAAACAAATACCCATGACACCGGAGGCAATGGAAACATCGAACGAAGTCGTTGCCGAAGGTTTGTTCAACATGGGTATTATCCTCAAAAACAAACTCGAAGACTACCCGGCGGCCATCGCCAACTTCAACTTATTGGAAGAGCGGTTCCCCGAGAACCCCTACCGACTCGACGTATACTATAACATGTACCTCATGTACATGCGTAACGGAGATGTCGTCACCGCAGGGATATACCGGGATAAGATTCGTTCTGTATTCCCCGAAAGCCCCTATGCGCAAGCTATGGCCGATCCGCATTATTTGGATAATCTGCGACGTATGAGCACTGTCCAAGATTCTATTTATGAAGCCACCTATGCCGCTTATCTCGAAAACGACAACAGAACGGTACACGGGAACACGACTTTCATGAAAGAAAAATATCCGCTCTCGCCGCTTATGCCCAAATTCCTTTTCCTCGATGCGCTGGCCTACATCGGTGACAAACAGTACGACCATTTCAAAGCAGGCTTGAAAGATTTGCTCGAACGTTACCCGCAAGCCGACGTTTCGCCTATGGCGACCACAATGCTCAAAGGAGTCGCTCAGGGACGTCAGGTAGCCGAAGGCAGCGGGAACATGCGGGGAATGATTTGGAAGGCACGGCTCACCAACGATACGACGACGTTGGCGAACGATACCGCTCAGGCAACGTTCACACAAGACCTGAATGCACCGCACGTGCTGCTTCTGGTCTATGCGACCGACAGCGTGTCGTCCAATCAATTACTCTTCGACGTGGCGAAACACAACTTCACCAGCTTCGTCATTAAAGATTTCGACCTCGAAATAATGACCTTTAACGAAATAAGTATGTTAGTTGTCAAAGGATTTAATAACTTTGACGAGTTATCCCACTATCGTCGGGTTCTCGATAACAGCGAAACATTCCGTTACCCGCCGGGAGTAAGACCCGTAATGATCAGCGAGGATAACTTCAAGAAACTGCTCGAAGGATACAGTTTCGAAGACTATTTCTTATTCCTTGAAAACAATCCTCAACCGACAGAGCCTTATGAAAAACGGTAAAATACTTTGGGCCGACGATGAAATCGATTTACTGAAACCGCATATCCTTTTTCTACAACAAAAAGGATATGAAGTCACAACCGTATCGAATGGACGAGATGCGCTTGAAAAAGCAGCTCACGAGACCTTCGACCTCATTATCCTCGACGAAAACATGCCGGGATTGAGCGGGCTCGATACCCTCGGCCAGATCAAGATGGAAAATCCCGAGATTCCCGTCGTCATGATCACCAAGAGCGAAGAAGAAAACATCATGAACCAAGCCATCGGAAACAAAATATCCGATTACCTCATCAAGCCGGTCAATCCCAATCAGATTCTCCTCTCCATAAAGAAAAATCTCCACCACAAAGAGATCATCTTGGAAAAGACATCGAGCGACTATCGACAGGAGTTCCAACACATTAGCAGCCAAATAAACGACTCCTATTCTTGGAACGACTGGTTCGAAGTTTACAAAAAGCTCGTGTTCTGGGAATTGGAACTCACACAAGCCGAAAGCGATATGGACGAACTGCTCACCATGCAAAAGATCGAAGCCAACAGCGCTTTCGCCAAATTCGTCAAGAAAAACTACGAAAAGTGGATTACCGGAGGCGAGCACCCCTTGATGAGCCATGAACTTTTCAAAACCAAAGTCTTCCCCCTCATCGACAACGGGGAGAAAGTATTTTTCATACTCATCGACAATTTCCGTTTCGACCAATGGAGAGTGATCAAGCCTCTGCTCAACGAATACTTTACGGCCGAGGAAGACCTCTATTTCAGTATCCTGCCCACAGCCACGCAATATGCCCGAAACGCTATCTTCTCCGGTTTGATGCCCAATCAGATAGCCCGCATGTTCCCCGACCTATGGGTAGACGAGGACGAAGAGGAAGGAAAAAACCTGAACGAGGCTCCCCTCATTCAGACACTGCTCGACCGGTTCCGCAAACGATATACATTCTCTTACAATAAAATCAACGAATCGGTATTCGGCGAAAGACTCATTCAAAACTTCCCGCAAATCGAGAATAACCAACTCAATGTCTGCGTGCTCAATTTCGTCGATATGCTTTCCCATGCTCGCACCGAATCCAAAATGATTCGTGAGCTCGCCTCCTCGGAGGCCGCCTACCGCTCCATTACCGAGTCTTGGTTCCGCCACTCGTCGGCGCTCGACCTCTTCCGCAAAATCGCCGAAAAAGATTTTAAAATCATTCTCACCACCGATCACGGGACGGTACACGTCAATAACCCCATCAAAGTAATCGGCGATAAAAATACCAATACCAACTTACGGTATAAAGTAGGGAAATCGCTCAGCTACAACCCCAAGCAGGTATACGAAATCAAAACACCCGAACGATACGGACTGCCGTCGCCCAACGTCAGCTCCACCTACATATTCGCCACGAACCACGACTTCTTTGCATACCCCAATAATTACAACTACTACGTAGGGTACTATAAAGATACGTTCCAACACGGAGGCATCTCTATGGAAGAAATGATGATTCCCTTGATAACACTCACGAAAAAATAAAAACTCATGCACACGCTTACGATAAAAAATCTCGACCAAATACAAGAAACAGCCCGCCAATTCATTAAGCTCATGGGCGACAATACGGTATTCGCTTTTCACGGCAACATGGGAGCCGGAAAAACGACTTTCATTAAAGCCGTTTGTGAAGAACTCGGTGTAGACGACCCCGTCAATAGTCCCACATTCGCCATTATCAACGAATACCGGTCCGCTACTACCGGCGAACTCATCTACCACTTCGATTGCTACCGGCTCGACAAAATCGAAGAAGCCTATGACCTCGGAGCCGAAGACTATTTCGCCAGCGGGGCTCTCTGCTTCATCGAATGGCCCGACAAAATCGAAGAGCTGCTCCCCTACGATTGTGTAAATGTCCATATCTCCGAGACCGAAAACGGAGCCCGATCGATTACACTCGACATCTGAAAATCATAGTATCGTCCGAAACTCCAATCCTATATTTTTCTTGCCAAGCGAGGCATCGAAAAAATAGGAGAAATATCCTCAGGAAAAAATGTTGAACCCGCTACCACAATGAACGACACCCCGGCACTCATTCCTGCACTCATCGTTCTATGCCTGTTTCTCATATCGGGCATACTGTCCCTCTGTGCGGCGATAGCCGACTGGAATTGGTTCTTCAACAGCAAGAACTGCCGCATGCTCACATCGAAACTTTCCCGCCGAAAAGCCCGTTGGCTTTATGGAATCATCGGCTGTCTCATTCTCTATATGACAGTAGTCATCGCTCTCGATATCTTATCAAAAACCCCGATTATCGACGGATAAATCAAATCGCCCCCTTTTCTCTCTTTACCCCCATAAAAACAAAAATTCTTCCTCATTGTTATATAAATAGATTCAGTCATATTGACTCAAATATTAAAATATAACAATAACATTATGAAAAAACTTTTGTTGGGGGCAATCTCCTTTCTCGTCCTCTTCTCTGCTTGTAAAGACGATGACAATGTAAACAGTAACACCACACCGCCGGAAGAGACTCAACTGATAACCCCCGAAGTAAGAGCCCGTATCGCCGACCCTCTCAATCAAAACCCGTTTACGGGTATTCTCGAAATTTATCCGTGTAATGCCGAAACTTCCATTTATTACGGGAACTTTATCAACGGAAATAAAACTGTGTTCAATGGATACTATACCATATTAGACGGGCATGTATATGGAGAATACAATAGACCGCTCCATCTTCCTCTGGGAACATACAATATGGTATATTGGGGAACTCCGAAATACGATGACCCCATTTATAATACACCGGCCATTAACTCCCCCGGCATAACGCAAGGAGTTGACCTTTCCAATTTATATTTCAGATTAAGGGCCAATACCGATAATACTTACATGCCCGTATATGATTTAGTGCATGCTGTAAAACCGGCACAAATAGGAAACGAAGATTTACAGGCTTCATTGACGCGTGTAACTGCCGGACTTAAAATAATTGCAAAAATGAAGCAAAACGAAGTTTTCAGCCCTATGATTACAAACATTCAAGCTCGTGTCGGAGGTATTGCCGAAAAGATGAACTTCTATACAGCCGAAACTGAAAACAAGACCAAAACAGTAAAATTTAATCTGGAACGTTCCACCGACGGGACAATCATGAGCAACGCTACGGTCATGCTGTTCCCCTCCGCCGAGAATCCTCCTTTGGAACTGATCATTACATTGGAAGACGGTAGCGAACATAAACTCTCCAAAAATTTAAGTTCGACCCTTTCGGAAAACACAAAACTGACTCTCAACATCATTTTGGGAGAAATCATGTCCGGTGAAACGCCCGGCGACTTCTCTATCGAGGACTGGAACGAGATAAGCGAAACTATCGAATTCCCGGTTATAAATTAACAAACTATATATATTATACTTACACAAGAAAAGCGGTCAAAGAATTGACCGCTTTTCTTGTATGATAACCCCATTTCCCTATCTCAGGATATCAAGTAGAAAATCAAAGGGGAAAATAAACATAAATTTTAGCGAACGCAATGAATTGCATTTATCCTTCTCCCCTGCTTCGATACTTAGGAGAAGGTTGAATACGTCTTGTCTTACCGGCAAATTACGCGATAAAAGAATGTCGCAAAACACCTCCCCTATCTTATCTACGATGAGCAGAGGAAGAGGTGCATACCCTATTTGTTGCTGCTGTTGATATTACTCCTTCTCTCCTGCCGTGTCCCGTAACATTACGGGGTATTTCAGTTTTCCCTATCGAAGATATATAAAACTCCTCTCCTGCCGTGCCCCGCAGCATTGCGGGGTGTTGCGGAGTAATATAGGGGAGGTGGCACGTAGTGACGGAGGGGTTAAAAAATATCCGCAATAGAAGAAACGTATCAAGACATCAACCTCTCCCTCTGCCGTGCCCCGTAGCATTACAGGGTGTTTCTGTTTTCTCTATCGGAGATATTTAAAACTCCTCCCCTGTGTGGCGCCAGCCATATAGGGGAGGTGGCACGTAGTGACGGAGGGGTTAAAAAAATATCCACAACAGAGGAAACGTATCAAGGCATCAACCTCTCTCCCGGTGTGCCCCGTAAATATCGAGAAGATACCGAAGAAACGACAATCCGTTATTCCTCCACGATTACTATTTCCTCACCCTCTTTAATCTGGCGATACATAGCTACCGTCATGAACATAGTGATAATCATAGTTACGAATACACCTATGATCAAAGCTACGAGCCCTAATAAATTCAGAACGATAATCATCAAAATACAAAGAAGGATAGTCCACATGTTTCCCTGTGTCATCGTCCAGCTTTTACGAACCGCGCCCATAACCCCGATAGAAGAATCTTCGACGTAAGCATAAACGGCGAACATCAGCCGCAAAGCAATATAAAGAGACACCAACGACAGCACCAAAAACAGAATACCCGTCACTCCGCCGAATGCCTGTCCCATAAAATGTCCGAATGAATAAGGATCGGCTAAATTGAAAGAAACCGCACTTGCTCCCGCTCCGATAAACAAAACGATAAAGCCCAACACCAATGGAATACAATAACAAACGGCAACAATAACATTCACCCCTATGAGTCCGCCCAATTTCGGGAACAATTCTTTAAAGACCGAGAACGAAGGTTCTTCCCCATCGTATGCATCCAATAAAATTTTAGCGAATCCCGCACTGACCCACACAGACAAAACCAGATTCACTAAATACAAAATCCAATAGCGAAACGTAGTCGTATCGGCTCCACCGAGCAAGCTGACGACCCACGATAAAACCATATAACCCAAAACCAGACCGAGCATAACGATAAAATGCTTCTTGGTCAATTCCCAACCCTTTTTGAGAGCGCCCGAAGGCGACAGATGCAGTGATTTCATATCATCAAAATTTAATTGTGTTTTCAATACATGCCAAGAAGGTACAAATGCAATCCGAAACAAATTCTTCTGAATATGCCGAGTGCAACCCACTTTCGCAACTTATGCAAATATAATATATTAAAAGAAAAAAACATAACTCAAAAACAACAAGAATGTAATTTTTCGCTAATTTTGAGAAGTTGTTTTAAATTTATTCCGAGACAGATTGAGACCTATGTTGAAGCAGATTGGAGTCCGAGATACGCAGTCAATAGCGGGCTATTGACAAAAATCAAGGGATTCAAGATGCGAGACAGGGGCTCAATATGGCCGGAACATACCTGCCTGCAATGATAATATTATTTCCAATAAATTTAAAACAGCTTCTGAAATATCTTTTTTTATCCAAAAGAGCAAAAACGCATGAAAACCATTCGTATCGAAAACAATTTTGCACGGGTCTGCCCCGGCCTGAAAATCGGTATCATCGGTGCACAAGTAACCAACACCGAAACCGACCCTCGTCTGTGGGAACAAATAGACGACGAAACCTCCCGCATCGCAGCCGCCTACAAAATCGACGAAATAAACAAACGACCCGCCATACAAGCCACACGAAAAGCCTATCGGTCTTTCGGTAAAGACCCCAATCGGTATCGAGTTTCCTCCGAAGCCCTTTGCAGGCGCATTATCAGAGGTCTGGGAATCTATCGCATCGATACGTTGGTCGATCTCATCAATCTGGTCTCTGTCCGTTCGGGATACTCCATCGGGGCTTTCGATGCCGATCGTATCGAAGGAGACACTCTCGTCTTGGGAGTCGGGAAAGAAGGAGAAATCTTCCGGGGTATCGGCCGGGGCGTTCTCAATATCGAAGGGCTCCCGGTTTACCGCGACGATAAAGGAGGTATAGGCACGCCCACCAGCGACGAGGAACGGACTAAAATAACGCTCGACACCAAAAACTTGTTCGTTATAATCAATGCTTATGGCGAAGAAATGCCTCTCGACGAAACCATAGCCTTCACAACGGGGCTGCTGCGGCAATACGCTTCTGCCGAGAATATCCGCACAGACATAGTTTCGGCCGACCTTTTCATCGATTAAGATCGAGTACTTCTGTAAAAGATAGCGCTGCATTTCCTTGACAAAAAGGGAATATTTTCCTATTTTTGCTAAAAGCATCAGCGTTATGAAAAAATTTCGGATTTCCCTCCTGTGGCAAGTCCTCATCGCCATAGCGACAGGTATCGCGCTGGGACAGTTCCTGCCCGTTCCCGTCGCACGTATATTCGTCACCTTCAACGGGCTGTTCGGCAACTTTCTCACCTTTGCCATTCCGCTCATTATCATCGGACTGATTATCCCGGCCATTTCCGATTTGGGAAAAGGCGCAGGACGATTGTTGCTCGTCACGGCGGCCATCGCCTACGGTTCCACCATATTTTCGGGATTCTTCACCTATTTCAGTGGAAGAGCTGTTTTCCCGGAACTGATTACCGAATCCGCACACACAGCGGCGATAATAGACAACCCCGGTAACATGGCGTTAAAGCCCTATTTTACAGTCGAGATGCCTGCCCCTCTCGACATCATGACCGCCCTGCTGCTCTCTTTCTGTATTGGATTGGGACTATCCGCAGTCAAAGGCGACACCCTGCGAATGGCCGCCGCCGATTTCCGCGACATTGTCTCCTTGCTCATAGCAAAAGTCATTATACCGTTATTGCCGCTACACATTTTCGGGATATTTCTCAATATGACGGTTTCGGGACAAGTCGCCTCGATTATCTCCGTTTTTGTCAAAATCATCGTAGTCATATTCATCTTACACATTCTTCTGCTGCTCGTTCAATTCGTCTTAGCCGGTATCATCGGGAGAAAAAATCCGCTGCGATTATTGAAAAATATGCTTCCCGCTTATGCCACCGCGCTCGGCACGCAATCTTCCGCAGCGACCATTCCGGTCACGTTGGCTCAAACCATTAAAAACGGAGTGAGCAAAAACATTGCCACCTTTGTTATTCCTTTATGCGCCACCATACATCTATCGGGTAGCACGATGAAAATCACGGCATGTGCTATGGCGATTATGATGATGAGTGGCATGCCCGTAAATACGACAGATTTCAGTGGGTTCATACTCATGCTCGGCATTACGATGGTCGCAGCGCCCGGAGTCCCCGGCGGAGCTATTATGGCGGCGTTAGGCATACTTGAAGGCATGCTGGGGTTCGACGAAACGGCACAAGCTCTCATGATAGCGCTATATATTGCGATGGATAGCTTCGGAACCGCTTGCAATGTCACGGGCGACGGAGCCATTGCCATCATTGTCGACCGAATAGATGGGAAAAAAGAAAATCTCATGCAGCATTCCTAAAACAAAAACCGTCTTTCAAATATATACTATTAAGTAAAATTTATTTATAAACACCCAACATATTAACACTTTCAGACATGAAAAAAGGAATATGGATCATCGTGACAGCCCTCCTTTCGTTAGGGGCCATCATCGGGGCAAATGCTCTGGTAAGCACGACAAACGTAAATACTATGAAGAAAAAATTATCGACCGAAGAACAAATCAAGATTGCACCGAAAGCGGCCGTCGACTCGGCAACGGTCGCTTTGAAAAAAGCACTGTCCCAACAAAATGCTCCGGCTGTAATCGCTGCACTTGTCAAACAATCTGCGGCACAACTCCTCATCGACAGAGACAGCCTCCCGGCGATTATAGATAAGACAACCGCTCTCGCCGATCGTTCCGGGAACCCTGTCGAACAAAGTTTGCTACGGCTGTTAACAGCTCAGATGTACAATCTCTATCTCGACAGAAATTATCAGATACGCTGGCGGGAAGAAATCGACGATTTCTCGTTGCCCGTCGAGTCTTGGAGCAAAAACATGTTTACCGAAAAAATAGATACGCTCCTCGCACAAGCCACGGCCCCGGCCGAAGCCTTACAAAACACGCCGGTCGAGAGTTACCGAGAGGCGCTTTCCATAGGGACCGACTCGCTCTTCCGCCCTACACTTTACGACTTCGTGCTGAACGAAGCCATAGAAATATACGAGGGAATGGACGAATATAGCGGAATACAACCGCTTGTCCGCCAAAAACTTCTTTCCCCGGCAAAAGAATTTACAGCCGCTGTATTTTCCGGCAAAACGGTCAAGGACAACCGCATTTTGCAACTCTACGCCGATGCCTTGAAATTCCATGCCGCCGATGAACTATCCGCTCCATTTATGATGTGGGATCTGAATCGGCTCGAATACCTCGGCGAAGATATCTATTTTTACGATGAAAGGTCGGCCTATTACGACTACATCGGTCAATTAAAAACGATTCTGGACGATTACCGGGAGAAACCCTACTCGGTCGAAATCGCCACCGTTCTGGTCTCGAAACTACGGGAATCCGGGAAATACGACGACGCCAAACAAGCCCTCGACATTTGCGACCGATGGATAAAAGACTTTCCGAAATATCGCCGAATAAACGCACTCAAAAATCAACGCAACGGACTCACCGGGAAAGAAGCATCTTTCAATCTGCCCAACGTCTCTTATCCGGGTCAAACAGATAGCGTAGAACTCTCATTCCGCAACGTCGATACACTCACCGTAAATATCTATCGGCAACCCGACACGCTGTCGTTCTATACCAGAGAACAATACCGGCCGCAACAAAACGATTGGGAGCGCAGTAACTGCGTTTATACCCACAAATACGGACTGAACCGGCCGCTCTCTTTGATTCCCGACAAAAAAAAGATCGCCTTTCCCCATCTTGTTCCCGGGTACTACGTCGTGGAAATACTCATCGACGGGAAACCCGGTAGTTCGACTGTAAACCACACGGTATCGGGCATAAAAACCATTGTCCGCAGTGCAGGTGAAAAAAGCGTGGAACTGCTCGCCGTTGATGCCCAAACCGGTAAACCCATACAAAACGCCGATGTCACGGTTTACACCGCAAAAAACAGAAGCTATGAGCAAGTCAAAGAGATAAGCCGGCTCAAAACCGATAAGAATGGACTCTGTATAATCGACACGAACGATACCCGATATTATGCGTTCGCCCAAATATCCACTCCGACAGACGGTTATTCACCTCTTGCAGACTTATCTTACACAGGCTATTGGGACCGATACGACAAAGAGAAAAAGACCGCTCTTTTCTCCGATCGCTCGCTCTATCGTCCGGGGCAGACTGTCTATTTCTCGGGAATACGATACGTCAATAATACGGAAGAAAGTCGAGTGATACCTCATGAGAAATGTACGGTACGATTCATCGATCCCTCTTCACGGACACTGTCCACTCTCGAAGTAGCCACCGACGAATACGGACAGTTCAACGGCTCGTTCGTGATACCGCAAGGTAACATGCTTGGAAATTATACCATACAAGTCGATGGGTCTTGGGCCAATGCGCTCAGCATTTCGGTAGCCGAATACAAGTTACCGATGTTCAAGGTCGAATTCGACCCCGTAAAAGAGGGAACGAGTTTTGGGAAACCACTCACGATAAAAGGTAGCGCAGTCAGTTACAGCGGAGTTCCGCAAGACGGGGCAGAAGTCGAATACACGATTTCCCGCCGAACGAACCCGTTCTTCCGGCTTTATCTCCCCCATGAACAAATCGCTTCTGGTTCCTCGATAGTTGACAAAGCGGGTAACTTTGCCATCACGTTCACCCCGAAACGAGAGTCTTCGGAAGAAAATATCAATAAGGAACAAGCCTATATCTACACCGTCACAGCGACCATAACCGCACCTACGGGCGAAACGGTAGAGCAATCCGTTTCGGTACAAGTGGGCGATTCCCCCTATTTCATTTCTATTTCCGCACCGCAATACATCGACAAGTATAAATCGGCAGGACAAATCAAGGCCGAAATTCATACGCTCAACGGACAGACCGTACAACGGGCCTGCCGCCTCGTATTCTATTCATTATACGACTCCGACGAAGAAAATCTCGACAGCCTCAAAATAAAAATGCAAGTCGGCGAAGTTCTTATCGCAGCCGACGGGAAAGCTGTCTATCCCGATTTTACCAAATGGCAATCGGGCCCCTACCGTATCGTGGCATTTAGCGACGATGAAACAGGGCGTATCATTCGCAATGAAACTAATTTCGTGCTGTACAGCGATAAAGACAAACGGCCTCCCCGCTTTGCCGGATTATGGCTTCCCCGCACCGAACTGACCGCCGAAGCAGGCGAAACGGTAAAAATTCCCATAGGAAGCTCTTTCAAAAACGCCTATGTCTTCTATTCCGTTTATACACCCGACAGCTTGATCGAAACCAAAATGATAAAGCTCGACAATCGCTGCAAAACAATCGATTTCAAATTCGACGATTCTTTCGGCGGATTGGCGACGATTAGTCTGCTCACGATCAAAGAAGGGGAAATGACGACCGCCCAAGCGACCATACGCACGGCCGCTCCCGATAAAAAGCTCGACATCAAGACCTCCTCTTTCAGGGATAAATTGCTACCCGGCAGCCTTGAAAACTGGACCTTCTCGATAACCGATTCCAAAGGGAATCCCGTGAGCGCACGATTCATGACCGAGATGTTCGACGCTTCCATGCAGGCCATTCGCACCCATCGCTGGAATTTCAATGTGCCGACTCCGATCCCCTCATTGCGTATCTCCACCACTCCCCGAACAGAATATACCCACAACTACTCGATTCGTATCTACGACTTTGCCGAGTCCTCCTATTGCCCGATCGAAAGCTCCACCGAGTTTCTCAACTTCGGATTGCTGTGGTACGGTAAAGCAAGACCTCTGATGGCACGAAGTGCGGCACAAAGCGAGGGATACGATATTGCAGATTTCCGTGAAGTAATTGGAGAACAACCGGTATTGGAAGAAAGTGTCGTAACTGAACTAAGTTCTGCCCGAAAAGAAGTTGTTGTCGAAAATGAGGCTATTTCTATCGCCGATGTCGCTGGGACAGAAGAATCTGCTGCCGACTCCTATCGCACAAGCGAGGTAGGTACGGCATTCTTCTATCCCACCCTGATGTCCGATTCTCTCGGCAACGTCTCCGTTTCCTTCACTGTACCCAATGAAAATGCGACTTGGCAATTCTATGCGCTGGCATACACAAGCGACCTTTTCACGGGACGATACGAAGCACAAACCATATCGAGTAAACCGCTTATGGTATCGCCCAATCTGCCGCGATTTGTCAGACAAGGAGACGAAGTCACCGTATCGACAGCCATACAAAACCGCACGGACAAGGTGCAGGAAGGAACCATTCTTTTCGAATTGTTCGATCCTTATACCGAGAAGGTCTCCGACTCTCGAAAATTCGCCTTCATCGTCGATGCCGGAGAAAGCCGCACGGTCGATTACAGCTTCTCCGTTCCCGAAGGAATCGAAGTATTAGGCTTCCGCACAAAAGCATCCACCCTGCAACACAGCGATGGAGAACAACAGATACTACCCGTATTGCCCGTAAAAGTGCTGGTAACCGACAGTAAACCGTTCTATATCCCCGGAGGCAAACACTCGACCTCGATCACATGGTCCGGCATGGACAAAAAAATGAAATCACCGACGGTAGAAAACTATCGCATGGTTCTGCAATATTGTGATAATCCGGTGTGGTATGCGGTACAAGCCCTGCCGCCGTTGGCCGATTTAACCGGCGATGATGCGATTTCGGCAATGGCTTCGCTCTTCTCCAACAGCGTGGCAGTAATGCTCGCGAACTCCAACCCCCGCATTGCACAAGCCATCGAATCATGGAAAGCCACGGGAGGAAAGAATCTCTCGTCGCTGTTGGCTCAAAACGAAGAACTGAAACAGGTATTGCTCTCGGCCACCCCGTGGGTATTGGAGGCAGACAACCAAACCGAACGAATGCAACAGTTGTCTACGCTCTTCGACAAAAACCGGGCGGAACGACTCACCCGAGAGGCGATACTCAAACTCCACAATCTGCAAACTACCGAAGGCGGTTGGAGCTGGTTTAGTGGTATGAAAACTAATTTCTTAGTTTCTATAAATACATTGGAAGGCTTTTCGAGATTGCGAAAATTAGGTGTTCCTCTTGATGAAAGTCAAATAAAAGAAATGCAAATTTCTGCCGTCGCATACCTCGACAAAACGATTGTAAATCAGAGAATAAAGAACCCGGATAAAAACCTCTCTTATGAGGATATCTGCTACCTCTATGTACGCTCTTCATACAGAGATATACCTTTGGCCGGGGAAACCCTCGACCTGCATAAAAAGATGGTCGAAAAACTAAGATATTGGGTCAACTTCTCTACGATAGAAAAAGCCTATGCCGCCATGGCCCTTTATAGATATGGCTTTGTCGAAGACGCAAAAGACATCTTGAAGTCCCTGCGGCAATATGCCGTCAGCCAGCCAGCCAAAGGCATGTACTGGCCCAACAATCGCTCGCATTATTACTACAACAACAGTGCCGTACAAGAACAGTGCGCCCTATTCAACGCATTCGCCGAAATCGAACCCGTAACCTCCGAACTGGATGCCATGCGGCAATGGCTGCTCTCCCAAAAACAAACCAACGACTGGGGAGCCGTACCCTCTACGCTCGAAGCCATATACGCTTTACTTGAAGGCGGAACAGACTGGCTCGCTCCCGACGAGAGTAAAACATCAATCGTTTGGGGAGGACAGGAAATGAAAAACAATCTCGAAGAACCCTTTTTGGGACTGACGGAATACACATTGTCCAGTAACGAAATCTCTGCGGCTGCCGCCAAAGCCGTTATTTCCACCGATCATGAACAACCCTCGTGGGGCGCAATGTACTGGCAATACTACGACGATGTCAAAAACGTAACTTCCGCATCGGTCGAAGACCTCGCGCTCTCACGGCAAATTATGGTAAGACAACAAGGAGCGCAATCGGCGACCTATGTACCGCTCAACCGCGTCACACTCAAAACAGGCGATCGCATAGCCATACGGCTCACCATCTCCGTCGGACGAGATATGCAATTCGTATGCCTCACCGATTCGAGAGCGGCTTGTTTCGAACCGACAGAACAACTTTCGGGATATAAATGCAGAGAACGTATCTGTTATTACGAAGAAGTAAAAAATACCGAAACCCGGTTCTATTTCGACTTCTTGCCGAAAGGGACCTATGTTATCTCCTATGAGCTCGATGTCGACCGTCCCGGAGAATATACACAAGGACTATCCACGATACAATGCCTGTATGCTCCGCAAATAATTGCGAGAACACCGGCACAAACGATCATAATCAAATAATCCTTTTGCTTGTTCCACGCAGGGCTGTTTCATTCTACTGTTGAAACAGCCCTGTTTTTTAAAGCCGTCTCAACGCCTGAACACGCGATATGAGACAAAGTGTCGAAAAGGTACATGGGAAACCAGTCGAGAATTAGAAGCTGTTTTAAATTTATTCCGAGACAGATTGAGACCTATGTTGAAGCAGATTGGAGTCCGAGATATGCAGTCAATAGCGGGCTATTGACAAAAATCAAGGGATTCAAGATGCGAGACAGGGGCTCAATAGGGCCGGAACATACCTGCTTGAAATGATAATATTATTTCTCAATAAATTTAAAACAGCTTCTTAGTGGGAATAGTCTTTTAACTCTTGTCGCAGGTAGGGAGGAAAAAGAACATTCGCAGTGACATTTTTATTCTCTCCCCCTGCCGTTTCCCGTAGCCTTACGTGGTATTTCAGTTTCCATTATCGGAGATACTTAAAACTCCTCCCTTGCCGTGCCCCGTAGCATTGCGGGGTGTTTTACCCAGCAAAATATAGAGGTGGTGACACTCCACTGCCTATCTGCAATGAATAGAGGGCTACTTTTAAACTCCTCCCCTGTGTTTTGTCCTGCAAAATATAGGGGAGGTGTCCGCAAGGACGGAGGGGTTAGAAAATACCGGCAACGGTAGTGACAGAATTAAACCTTACAAGTCAAAAATCTTATGCCCCCTTTCCACCCCTCCCCATACCGCTAACGCAGCACAGAGGAAAAGAGTAAAAACCAGACAGTGAAAGGGCTATCAAAAATTTACGAATATTCTATAAATAGAATATAATAACTATTTTCTGTAAAAATATATAGAATATTGAGAAAAAAGCGATACATTTGCGACGGAAAGAAAGGGGTTAATATGTTAAAATATAATAAACTATCGATTTAATACACTTTATGAAATTTACAAAATTTGCTACAAGTAGCTTGATTTCCGGGTTACTGTTAGGTCTTTTCTCGTGTATCGATAACGATTATGACTTAAACAAAGACATCAATTTGGAAATCAGTGTAGGAGGTAATCTGAGTTTGCCCATCGGCAAAACCGACACGATACGGCTCAGCCGTATGATTGAAGAAGGGGACGTTCTCCATGTCATCGACGGAAAATACGTAATTAACAAAGCGGATAATATTTCCGAAAATATCGACGCTATCGATCCCGTCGTGATAGACGACTTCGCTCCCGACTTTAAGCCTTATACAAGACGTTTCGAAACCCAGACCGGTGAAATACCCGATATACCCGGATTGGAAGTCCCGGATATAGAAGTGGAATTCGAAGCAGATATACACACGACAGAGAACTTCAACATCAACACCGAAATACCGACAGAGGTAAAAGCGGTAAAAAGTATAAAAGTCACCGATAATAACGGACAAACACTTCACACGACACTCGACATTGCAATATCGGGAATGCCTGTTTTCTTACCTCGACTTTACTTAGTGGGTGTCGAATTGAAATTTCCTCAGGTACTCGATTTCGACATAGAAGCTAGTAACGAAATCGTTCGCGACGGCTCTTCCATTTTCATTTCCAAGACAGTCGAACTAAGTCAAGGTAGCGGTAAAATATCCATTCCCATTACCGTCTATGGATTCTCAAATCCCATAGTAGAAAACGGGACTTTGATTCTGACCGACGAAATTGCAATCAACGGAAAAATTTATGCCGACAAACAAACCGTAGGAGCTGACGATCTTGAAAATACGACAATCAATATCCAGCCCAACCTCACTTTGCCGACTCCGCAAATACGGGTAGATAAAGTCGCAGGAACCATAGTGCCCAATGTAGACATAAATACTTCGGTATCCCTGTCCGACCTGCCCGATTTTCTCAAAGAAGAAGGAACAGCATTGGAAGTAAAAGATCTTTCTCTCGGCCTCTCTGTACAGAACCCCATCGAAGCTCCTATATCCACGAAATTCCGAATTTCACCGTTGAATGAAAACGGAGACGTGGTAAATGACAACGTGGTGAGTCTGGCATTAAAAATAGCCGGAGGACAAAAAAGCGACTTCACGATCACCAAAAATTCTCCCGAAATTACATCGGGTTCCCTCACGGCCTTGCTCCACACGATTCCCGACAAGATCGACATAGAAGTAACCGAGGTAGAAGTGGAAAGTGAAAACGACGACCAAGCCATCTCATTAGGGAAAAACGATTACAACATAAACATAGATTACGACATAAACGTCCCGTTAGAATTTGAAAACCTTCGAATTTTCTATAACGACACGATAGAAGACCTCAGCAGCGACTTGGCCGATATCACCGATAAAGTCAAACACCTCGAAATCTCTGCCGTTGTCGACAACGCCATTCCCGTGGATCTCACGCTTTCTGTCGAACCTCGCAACGAAGCCGGGGAAATTATATCAGGCATTACGTTACCCGAATCCGTAAAAATCGAAGCGGCTCCGAATGGAAACGGCACGATACAATCCACAGCCGTAAAAATCACCATCAAAGAAGAGCGAGATAAAGCCCTTCAAGAACTCGACAAACTATCGATAAAAATCGAAGGAGTCAACAGTGATGGCAATAACGATGTCACCCTCCGCCCCGACCAATTCATCGTTGTGCGCATGTCGGCGAAACTTCCCGATGGAGCACAAATGGATTTAGACGATTTGTAATAGATTAAAACCAGAAAGCAATGAAACACAATATAAAATACATACTGAGCGTATGCATAGGCATCGCTTTGACAATGGGATTGTCGGCTCAAACGCTCAACTCTTCCTATTTCATGGAAAAGATGACGAAACGCAACCAGCTTAATCCGGCCTTGAAAACGCCCAACGGATACGTCAGTTTTCCTGCACTCGGCAATTTCTATTTAGGAGTGAACTCCAATTTAGGACTTGGGACATTCCTCTATCCGAGAGGCAACGAATTGGTCACATTCCTCCACCCCAGTGTCCCCGCCGACGACTTTCTCGGCAAACTCACTCCCAACAATACCGTCGAACTCGATTTGGGATTAGACATCATCTCTTTTGGATTCTGGGCATGGGGTGGACAAAACACGTTCAACCTCGCCCTCAAAAGTTATTCGGGAGCATATATGCCCAAAGAAATATTCCAATTTCTCAAAACCGGACAAAAAGAAACCGGGATTACCCGTTACGACATGAGTAACATCACGGTTTCGACCGACAATTACGTGGAACTCGCATTAGGACACGCTCGGGACATTAACGACAAATTGGGAGTTGGAGCCAAAGTAAAAGTGCTGGTAGGTGCGGCACATGCCGAAGCAAGGATAGATCGCATGGATATATCCATGTCCCAAGACGAATGGTTCATCAAACAAGCCGGACATATACAAGCCTCTTCCCTCCTGAAATTAGAGACCGATCCCGAGACCGGAGAAATCACCGACTACGACACCGGAGATTTCGGTGTGGCAGGCTTCGGACTGGGATTCGATTTAGGGGCGACTTACGAGCTGATCGATAACCTCACCTTATCTGCGGCCCTTACCGACATCGGATTCATGCAATGGAACAACCTCACTCGTGGAGAAACCGATCCCACCAAAGAATTCCGATACACAGGATTCGACAATATCGGAGCCGAAGACGACGAAGAAGGAAACAACCCGTTCGACGATAAAGCCGACGAGTTAGGAGACGATTTGGAAGCGCTGGCAAAATTCTATAAATCCGATAGCCAATCCGTTACCAATTCATTACGCACGACCATGCGTATTGGCGCAGAATATAGCATTCTGGACAATCACATCTCTTTCGGACTACTTTCCACGACTCGCTTCGGCGGACATCGCACCTATGCCGAAGGTATGGCCGCCGTGAACTTCCGCCCGTTATCGGCGCTCCACATCACCCTCAACGGCTCCGTTTCCAATATGGGTAGCTCCGTGGGAGCCATTCTCAACGTATGCGCACCCGGCTTCAACCTGTTTTTCGGCACAGACTATTTTGCCACCAAATATTCCAAACAGTTCATTCCCATCAATCATGCCCGAGCCAATTTCTGTTTCGGCATAAATTTCACATTCGGGAAAAAACACGAAATATAAAAACGTAAAACACAACCGTTTGAAAAAATTTCAAACGGTTGTCCACAACAAGACAACCGCTCATGCGGAGCAGCGAAGCGAGATCGTCCATAAAACTTTTAGGGCGGCCTCGCTTTTTTCATAACACCGCAACAGCCCCACCACCTCGACACAATAAGAAATCAGTAAGAATTATCTTTACTTCCAACCCCTCAATAACGAAAACAGAATGAGACATCTCCCTCTCCCACAGCTCATCACAAATGAGATAAGGAGGGGAGAGAATTGAAAGTGGTACTTCTCGTTTCAGCATAAAGATAGATTTTCACTTCTCCCCCTGCCGTACCCCGCAGCATTACGGGGTGTCACATATAGAATCGGAGCAGAAGCGAAAGGGAAATACATCTCACCCTCCTCCCCTATGTTTTGCCACACAATATATAGGCGTGGAGTACCCGCAGGGCAAGGGGGTAAACCCTACAATCACAACTCCTAAATACACAATACTCTCCCTTAAAAGCTCTATATATAATTATTGTTAACAACATATATTTTCATAATAAAAAACACAATAAATCAAAAATAAATCAATTATATTTACATCGTTTCTAAACGAAATAACCTCATTGGAATAAACTAAAATTTAATACTCAATCGAAAATATCATGAAAACAAATCGCCTCTTTTTTGTAATAGCAGTATACAGTTTTTCTTTCTGTGTAATGGGACAAATGAAAATCCAAAACGATGGACAAATTTCAATAGGTGGATATGGTTCAAATTCTATGGGCTCCTCTACTTTGAACCTTTTCCCCAAAAACGAAAAAGACCCTGCCCGTATTTCATTTTATAATTCGGTAAGTAACACTGTAAATGATGTTTATATCGGACGATATATAACTTCGGAAAATCCATCGTTATTCCATTTATATGGCCGTGAAGGATTCTGTTTTTCAAGTTCCGAGGGAGACGTAGTTCTCTATGACAATGCCAATTATGGTTCGATGATACAATTCTTAAATGTTGATGTTATCGGTTATTTTTATTCACCATCTGACAGTCGTTTCAAAAAAAACATACAACCGCTAAACAACACACTCTCGGGATTACTCCGACTCTCGGGAATCAGTTATCAGTTGAACAAGGAAACTCCTGCCGGAACAAACAACATAAAAATAAACAAAAAAGAAAATGCCCGTACCCATTTCGGATTCTTGGCACAAGAGGTAAAAGAGGTTTATCCAGAATTAGTGCGTACCGATTCAGCAGGATACATGTATGTCGACTATATAGGCATGATTCCACTGATTGTTAACGCCTTAAATGAAATACAGGCAAAAGTCGACTCGCAAGAAACTGTCATCACCGAATTGCAAAAAGATCTGGCAGCCTTGCGGGACGGAACACCCATAGGCGGCGCACTCCGCAAGTCCGAGCGACGCAATACCGCAGTCGAGTCGGAAAGTGCTATTGTTCCCGCCCTCTATCAGAACAATCCCAATCCGTTCAGTGCAACCACCGTCATACGTTTTGCCCTACCCTACGAGACACAACAGGCCGATCTATATATCTACAATCTGCAAGGCGAGCAGATACGCCGCATGGAAATCGCCGACCGAGGTGAAGGAAAAGTAACCTTGCAAGGCTCGGAGCTCTCGGCAGGAATGTACATCTACTCCCTCGTGGCCGATGGGAAAGAGATAGACAGTAAACGTATGATATTGACCAAATAGAGGCAACACTCATGAAACCGATAATATCACGATTGAGGCATACGGTCGTCGCCCTGTTGTTTGCCCTCTCCATCTCGGCAGTCAATGCGCAAATCAGCTATACGGCGACATTCGACCAACACCTTTTGACAACCGACACGGTTAGTGAAAATGGCGACTCTTACCTTCGACTCAGATATCCCGACTTGTGGACACAGTCCGCAGCCGGTACGCCCGAGCTGCCTGTACACTATTTGCGATTTTCCGTTCCTTGCGATGCTACCGATTTCACGGTTTCCGTTACGGGAGAGACCACAACTGCGACTCGGTATACGCTACCGGTTTATCCGACCCAGCCGCCTATTCCCTCCGACAGGAATACAAGCGAGCAACTGTTCGTTTCCCCCGACAGCACGGTATATAGCAACAACCGATATTGGCCGGCTGTTCCGGTACAAGTGGTAGACGAAGGATTTCTCGACGGTGACAACCACATCGTCACCGTTGCTGTATGGCCGATAAGTTACGCTCCGACCGATGGTGAAATCCTCTTTCGTAATTCCGTGACCGTTCGTCTCGATTATTCGGTGAAAAACGCAGGTTCCGAAAACCCATCGCGCCTTCGGGCGATATCCCGCAGAGCAACCGGCAGAAATAACGTTCGATGGGGAAGAGAGGAGGCGAAACGGATAGTCGTCAACCCCGCTCAGGTCGATGGGTTCGCCCCTGCGACAGCGACCCGTTCAGCCTCATCCCACACGGTTACTACTTTACCCGACTTCGAATATACCGTTGTGACAAGTCGGGAATTGGCTCCGGCTTTCGATCGCCTCATCGGGTGGAAACGGCAAAAAGGATACTCGGCAGGAGTAGTTTGTATCGAGGATATCTTAGCGTGTCCCGATTTTCAAGGGGGCGATTTGGTCTCCAATATCGACGACGATGCCGGTAAACTGCGAGCCTATCTGAAATATGCCTACGACTCCGGCTCTCTCCGCTACGCCTTGTTAGCGGGCGATTATACCGTATTGCCCATTCGATATGGAACGGGAAGACGGAGCATAACAATAAAGGATTCACAAAATCAAGATTCTAGTATTTATGTTGATTGGCCTATTCCTTCTGATTTGTATTTTAGTGATTTTAATGGAAATTGGAATGTCGATGGAGATTCTTCGTATGGAGAATTTGAAAGTAGTGAAATGTATACTATGGATTATGCTCCGGAGATTTTTGTGGGTAGATTGTTATGCACCAATCGGCAGGAGATTGCAAACTATACCGAAAAACTGATACGGTATGAGCGCAACCCCGGCAATGGCGATTACAGTTATCTGCAAAAGGCTTTTTATCATCAATGTGATGAATTACAAGGTATACATGAAGCGGATTCTGTATCTTCTAATTTTAGCCCGATTTTCCCGCAATATACTATTTTTGAAGAAAAACCTTCATATAATACGGAAAATCCTACATTTCCGAGCGGTTCGGAAGTAATAACGGAAATGAATGAGAGATACGGTTTTTTCAGTTGGCATGGACACGGTAATCCCGGCGGTATCGGTACAAAGTCTCATAAAAACCATGAATATCCTTATTGGGGGATTCTTGCAGTACAAGGGGTAACTTGTCATCATGTTTTTGAAGAAAGCAATGGATTAAATAATTTAACGAATCAAGACTATCCGGCCATAGCCTACTCAACAGCCTGCGATGTGACACCATTCGACATATATGAACAATATAATGTAACATATAACATAGGCAGTTCCTTTACGGTAGCCGGCTTATATGGAGGTCCTGCCTTTTTGGGTAATACTCGAAGCGGTTGGATTGGTTCCTCTGTAAGATTAGAAAAAAAATTCGTAGAACAAATAAAAGAAGGTAATAATCAAATAGGTGTAGCGGAGGCTTTTTCAAAAGTAAGTTTTGCGTATAACAAATATTCACGTTGGTGTAGTTTGACCCACAGTTTAATCGGCTGTCCCGAATTCGAGATGTGGACCGATATCCCTTCGGTATATGATGATATCTCGGTTGCACGTTCGAACAGTTCGATTACAGTGGCCGGTAACGGACTGAACGGCAGTAAAGTGGCAATAACCTCTGGAATAAACGGATTACCCGAAATAAAAACTGTGACGGGAGCAAGCGTAACCTTCAACGAAGTCTCTCCCAACAGTGTAGTGACGGTTTACAAGCACAATGCCATACCATACATTGCCCCGCTATACCTGCAAAACGACACGCTACGTTCTTCACAATATTTACACGTGAACAACGTCCACATCGGCCAAGCGGTAGATACGAACCGGACGGAGGGAGACGTTGTTTTAAAATCGGGAACTCTCACGTTGGAATCCGGTGGAGATGTATGGATAGACGAAGGGGTAATCATAGAGAACGGTGCGACATTGATAATCGAGTGTAAAGGAAATGTAACAATCTCCGGTGGAACAGTGGAGCGCGGTGGCTCGTTGCGAATCGATGCCGGGGGAGAGATAATGATACAAAAAGGCTTCGAAGCAAAAATTGGGGCAAATGTAGAATTTAAATAATATAGGGAGGAACCGAAATATGAAAAGACTATTATTGTTGATTGCCGTGTCGATAGTATGGAGCGGTAGCGTCTTGCAAGCACAGGAATACGAGTATGTCCCTTTGGTACGGGAGGGAATAGAGTGGGGGTATAAAAATGGTGAGATTTATCGGTTCATTGGCGAGGAAATTATAAATGGTAAAGTATATAAGCAACTGGGGAATAGTAGCCGTGATTATCCGGATAGTTATAAAATTGCAGGTTATGCCCGGGAAGAGAATAAGGTTGTTTATCGCTTGTACTCGAAAGATGCCGAAGAAGTTCCCATTTATGATTTTAATGTAAAACAAGTAGGCGACATTATGCAGGCATGGCATACAGAACCGGGGTATTTCGGCATGAAAGTAGAAAGCCTCGATTCTATTTTAGTAAACGGGAAATACAGGAAAATGATAAAACTGGAAAACCAAAGAGGAGAATGTATCGAGGGAATCGGAAGTACCGAAACCGGATATAACATTTTGTATCCGTTCTATCAAATCACTTCGGAGTTTGACGAAAAGACCAAGAATAAACTCGAATACGTAAAAAATACTGCCACCGGTAAAAACGAATGGCAAAGACCGAATGATAATTTAGATGATAAATATGAATATGTCCCTTTGGTTCGTGAAGGGGTGGAATGGGGATACACCGGCGATCTGGGCGACTACCGCTGTCAGATAAAAGGCGACACGATAATCGATGGAACGACATATAAAAAATTTTATAGGTACACGACCTGCGGATTGCAAAAGAATACCCCCTGCTACGTGGTAGTAAGGGAAAATGACAAAAAAGTGTACTATCGGGAAATAACCGGCGATAACCGTGAAGAACGATTAATCTATGACTTTTCTCTTGAAAAAGGAGATATGTCTATCTTATATAGCCGTTCGGCTTTGGATTATATGCAGATAGATGTCCGTTATGTAGATACAATACAAGTGGGTTCGACCTATCGTAAAAGGTTAGAATATCTTATTCATGACGTAATAGAAGGGATCGGCGGTTTGAAAAATGATTGGCTGGTCGCCGCCTTCACCATAGCGCCATGTGTTCCAGATTGCAATGTCTGGATATATTTGTCCTATGTGAAAAATCTTGTCACCGGCGAATATGAGTACGGGAACAAGGGGGCTTGTGGCGACACCTATGCATATGACCCTTACGTGAAAGATTGCAATTTCGGATTTTATCACCACGACCCGGAGGACCGTTACATCTGGGACATCGACGTATTTGCACATTACTACATAACAGGAGAAAAAGCTGTAAACGGAAAAATCTATAAACAGTTCGTCGAATCGAAAAGTTGCGACTACGCTTCCGGCACGGAGATCGCTCTCATTCGCGAAGAGGACAAAAAAGTCTACCTCTTGGACGGAGAAAAAGAGTGGCTATGGTATGACTTCACTTTGGAGAAAGGCGATACAATTACCATTGAATCCGCATCGCCCCTTAACCCGTCGGGCGAGAAACTAAAAATACCGGTCGTGAATACCGACACATTTGAGATAGGCGGTAAATTACGCAAACGCATATATTTGAGAGGATATGATACATGGATAGAGGGATTGGGAACGGAAAACCGTCTTCCCCTGCACTCGTTCGAGCCAAGTTGCGGAATGGACTGCGGCGATAAGCTATACTACCAACGAATTGGCGACAAAATCTCTTACTTGGATAACTATTTTATACATGACTTGTTGGAGCCTTGCACGTCGTCGGTCTTAGATACACAAATCGAAGCCTTGCGTATCGCCCGTACCCCCGATGCCCTGATTGTGACCTTGCCGGGCACAGGCTATCGATTGGCCGAGCTCACCGAGATGACCGGCCGATTGGCGTGGTGTGCCTACTTGGACAGCGAAGCGGAAGGAGTAACGATTCCCACCGCCCCCCTATCGCCCGGAGCGTATATCGTCACCCTATCGAACGACCGGGGCGAACGCATTGTACAGAAAGTGATGATACAGTAAACTGAATAAAAAGCATTGAAGGGATTCGGCAAGAAATCAAAGGAGATTAGCGATAAAGTTTAGCGATGAATTTCTTGTCCGACAACCACATTTCAGACTCTTCGGTAAGGGGTTGAAAGCACTGTTTAATAGATTCTTAATAAAATCTAACCCCTCCGGCACTACGTACCACCTCCCCTATATTTTGCGTTGCAAAACACAGGGGAGGAGTGTGTGAAAGCTCTACAATACCGCAGGGTATAGATGAGGGAGTTAAAGGGCATTCTCCTTTTGAGATGAAAGAATAGATTTTACACTTCTCCCCCACAGCACCACGAGGTGTTGCACATAAATCGAAGCAGGAGCAAAAAGCAAAGACAATTCAATAGAAAGGCATTAACCTCCTCCTCTGCGCACGTATGTACGATAGGGCAGATATCCGAAGAGCAGAGGGGTTAAAAACAGTGGAGCGATGTTGTCAAAAGATTTTTTCGGACACTCCGCCTATATTTCCTTACTGAGACACCGAGGGAGAAGAGGCTCAAACCTATCACTACCGCTGCCGGTATTTTCTAACCCCTCCGGCACTACGTGCCACCTCCCCTATATTTTGCGTTGCAAAACACAGAGGAGGAGTGTGTGAATGCCCTACAATACCACAAGGTATAGGTGAAGGAGTTAAGGGGTATTCTCCATTTGGGGTAGAAAGATAGATTTTACACTTCTTCCCCACAGCATCACGAGATGTTGCACCAAAATCGAAGCAGGAGCAAAGACAATTCAATAGAAAGGCATTAACCTCCTCCTCTGCGCACGTATGTGCGACAGGGGAGGTGGCACGAAGTGACGGAGGGATTAAAAAACAGAAGAATGATAGTGTCAAAAGATTTCTACACTCCTCCTCTGCCATACCCCGCAGCATTACGGGGTGTCGTAAAGCGATATAAGAGTATCCCTTTCGAAATCATGCAAAAAAATGCCGCCCGATATACGTTCATATCGAGCGGCATTCTATATCAAATAGATCGAATTTTATTTCAAAGCGTCGGCAAGAGCAGCATTAGTTTTATGAACGGCAGCAGCACTCTTGGCAAATGCCTCTTTCTCGGCAGCGTTCAATTTCAACTCAACCACTTTTTCAATACCGTTTTTACCCAATACACAAGGTACGCCTATGCAGAGGTCTTTCTCCCCGTACTCGCCTTCCAGCAAAGCGCTGCAAGGAACCATACGTTTCTGGTCGCCCAATACGGCCTCTACCACCGAAGCGGCAGCAGCACCCGGAGCATACCATGCCGACGTTCCCAGCAATCCGGTCAATGTAGCGCCACCCACCATCGTGTCGGCAGCGACTTTTTGCAAAGCCTCTTCGCTCAGGAATTCGGTAACGGGAATACCCTTGTAAGTAGCGAAACGAGTAACAGGAATCATAGTCGTGTCGCCGTGACCACCGATTACGAAACCTTCTACTTCCGACAGATTGGCATTCAACGCTTGACTCAGATAATATTTGAAACGAGAGCTGTCCAAAGCGCCACCCATACCGATAATGCGGTTTTTGGGAAGACCCGATACTTTATGAATCAAATAAGTCATCGTATCCATCGGGTTACTTACACACAAGATAACAGCATTGGGAGAATATTTCAAAACATTCTCTACGACCGACTTCACAATGCCGGCATTCACTCCGATCAACTCCTCGCGAGTCATACCCGGTTTACGGGGAATACCCGAGGTGATAACAACCATATCCGAATTGGCGGTAGCCTCATAGTTGTTGGTCACACCTTTGATACGCGATGCGAAACCTGCCGTTACAGCAGCCTGCATCATATCCATAGCCTTGCCTTCCGATACACCTTCTTTAATATCGAGCAAAACGACTTCGTCTGCAATTTCTCTGAATGCTAACACGTTTGCACAAGTAGCGCCAACGTTTCCAGCTCCGATAACCGATACTTTTGACATAATTGTTTGATTTTAAAATTAATATATGATAATACCTTTCTTGTTCTCTATGTTTCGCAAATTTACAACTATTTCCATATTATGGAAAAATTTCCTCAATTAAAATTGTATAAACTTTGCATATTCTTTTAAGCAAAATTTAAAAACAGCTATACATCTAATAGCCAACAAATTAATAAATCCACATAGATTATTCTTGCAAATCGCCCTTACCTTCGCGCAATACCACAGGCTCGTCTCCCGTACAATCGACCGTAGTCGACGGTATCGTACCGCCCTCGCCTCCGTCGATAATCAAATCGGCGACCGACTCATAACGTTCAGCTATCAACTCCGGGTCCGTCCCATATTCAGGCTCCTCATCGTCGACAGACACCGACGTCGTCAATAACGGATTGCCCAACGCCTCGACCAACGCCAACGTAATGGCATGGTCGGGAATACGCACTCCCACCGTCTTGCGGTTTTTATAAATCTTAGGCAGGGACGAGCTCGTAGGCAATATAAAAGTGAAAGCCCCCGGCAAATTACGTTTCAACAGCTTGAAATACAAATTATTCAGTTTGGCATATTCACTCACCCAACTCAATTCCCGACAAATAATCGACAGATTGACTTTTTGAGGATTGATTCCCTTAATCCGGCAAATCCGCTCCACGGCTCGCACGTTCAAAGCATCGCAACCCAACGCATAAATCGTATCGGTAGGATAAATCACAATACCCCCTTCGCGCAACACCTCCACCGCCTTTCCTATCTCCGTGGCGCTGGGATTCTCCTCGTATATTTTCAATCGCCTCATCACACAAGTTTAAGTGTCGCTAAGATAACGAACTTTTCATATTTCAACAATATTTAAAGAAGAATATAATAAAACAAAAAGAGAGCATGATAAAAAATCATTGCCCCCTTTTGTACATGCAATGAGACATTAGTTGGTTATTATTAAGCATATTCCCCCTCTCCCAGCCGTGTCCCGTATTACAACAGGGCGTCGCACATAAAATCGAAACAGGAGGCAAAAAGCAAAGACAATTCAATAGAAAGGCATTAACCTCCTGTCCAAAGGGCGGAGAGGTTAAAAAAAACGAAGAGAGATAATGTCAAAAGATTTTTTCGGACACTCCGTCTATTTCCTTACTGAGACACCGGGGGAGAGGAGGCTCAACCCTGTCACTACCGCTGCCGGTATTTTCCAACCCCTCCGGCACTACGTACCACCTCCCCTATATTTTGCGTTGCAAAACACAGGGGAGGAGTGTATGAAAGCTCTACAATACCGCAGGGTATAGGTGAAGGAATTAAGGGGCATTCTCCATTTGGGGTAGAAAGATAGATTTTACACTTCTCCCCAGCCATGCCCCGTAGCATTACGGGAGTCTTTATGTAAACAATAGGGTAAGACACCGAAAGCACTACGGTTCAGTTCCTGAGGAAAGAAGGAGAAAATGCTGTCATAGGATCGTTAGTAGAGTTTAATACATTCGTCATAAAGGCATTAACACTTCTCCCCTGTGTTGCGGAGCAATATAGGGGAGACACCTCAGAAACTGTTGTTTCTGAGGAGAGGGGTTGAATAAAAACGGGAAAAAGGGATTCCGTCTTTATCGGGCATGAAGCCCGATTCATCACTGCACCAACCGAAGCGTATAATTCAATCCGCTCTGCGGCTTCTCAAATTTATCGTTCAACAAAGTAAGACTTGTACCCTCTTTTGACACAAGGAAATTAAAAACAGTACCATCGTCGGCAACCAGTTGCCACACTACGGCATCCTTGTCATCGGCCGAACCGCGTTGAGTGAACCGCCTACCGGTATAAGTCACGGTCTCGTCCTTCCCGTTTTCAGCCTCCAAATAAGTCATCGCAAGCACGAATGTCCCGTCCCCGCTATACTCGCGATTACGCACCGTCAGAGTGTAACGTATACCCGGAGTATCGGCTGCCGGCAGTACCCCCTCATAAGTCCGCTCCTGCCAATCGCCCAACGACGAGTCGGCAGCTGCACTATCTTCCCGATATATGACCTCACCCCGCTGTTCGATCGTCCACAAACCATTTATGAAACGCACATTCTTCGTATCGTCGTCCTCCACATTCCAAGCAAAACCGCCCGAAGGCAACGTCCGCCGCTCCAAAATCTCATTCGGTTGCCCGTCGGAGAAAAACAATTCCACTTGGGACGAATCGGGAGAAAAGACGATATATACCGAACGGTTATCCCCTCGAACCGACTCCGTGCGGATACCCTTCTCGAACACCCGTATACAATCCTGCAACACCTCACTCCACACATATCCGGCAGAGCCTATGCAACCATACTCGTCTCGGTCGCCACCGAGTAACGCTCTTTGCGGATAAGACACCATTTTCAAAGCCCCCATTCCCTTTTCATACCTTCCCCGGTAAGTAATCTCGGCCGTATCGCCCAGCAGCAATCCGTCGCCCCCGCTTTTATCGGTATCGACCGTACTGAACGACAACGTGTCATTGTCGTCGGTAACAATAGTAACCGTATTCATGGTAGCATCGCATACAATTCCCCTAGCTTCACCGTAATTCGACTTGGACGAACAACCGCACAATAACCCCACGATTGCAAAAGACAATAATAATGTTCTCATATCTTCAAAATTTAATTTTCTTTATTCGATTTCCTACCTCAAAACCCGACAAGGGAAAAATAGAAACAAGACAAAACCGATATTCCTATTTCTCACATCGAGTCATATCCTATATTCGAAAAATCAAATATACACAAATATCTTCCATTCCATACAAACCGGGACATTAAAATCCCCATCTATCCAAAAAGAACAGCTCCCTGCCCGTTTTAGTTTAATAGATGTTCAAGCTCCCACCGCCCCAAAAGATATATATTGAAGAGTTAAGATATTCGTTAAAAGTATTTCCCCTCCTCCTCTACCGTGTCCCGTAGCCTTACGGGGTGTTTTGCTATGCAAAATATAGGGGAGGTGGCACGAAGTGACGGAGGGGTTAAGATATTAGTTAATTGATTTCAAGAAGCGATATTGAATACCTTTAATCTTTCTTCCCCGTGTTGCGAAGCAATATAAGAAAACTACCGAAGAAACAAAGGGGAGAGTATATAAAAGAAGAAGCCCCACTAATTATCGACTGATCCATTTTCTACCACCGCAACAAACCAGTTCCTCTTACAAAAAAGCCGTTGCAAAAAACTTGCAACGGCTTTTTTGCGGAGTAAGGGGGATTCGAACCCCCGATACGCTTTTGACGTATACACGCTTTCCAGGCGTGCCTCTTCAACCACTCGAGCATCACTCCCTCGGGTCGATCCCGTAAAAACGGTGGCAAATATAATACATTTTTCGGGTTCGACGAAAGTTTTTACAAAAATAGTATCTCATTTTTACGACAGCCGCCCGAATTACCCCTTGATAATATTTACAGAAAGTACCTTATCGTCCACATGAACATACAATGTGTACACCCCCGGCATTAACCCCGACATAGGAACCAGCACAGAATACTCTCCCTCATCTTCCTCACGACTCGGTGTCCGTCTCAGACAAATTCCCGCGCTACTGTGCAAAGTGAACCACACCGAAGCCGAACGAGTAAGTTTATATTTTATCGTCAAGTCACTTTCCACCGGATTGGGCAGATACTCCGCCTCGGTAAAAACACTCTCGATCGGTAGGATCTCCTCCTCAATCGATTCATCGTCGGCACTACGGTCACTCTCCCCACTCAGATAATCGGGCGGATAGTAAAACGATACAGCCGAGAGTATCGTATCGGCCTGTGTACCATGCAGCGTGGAAGTCTCGCTCTCGAACACCGGATAACGATTCTGCGGCACATACCAAGCATACGTATCCACACTCACCGACAAGCTGTCTTCACATATCCTCACATATCGGCGGGCGGTATGTACCCGCAGGGCGTTTCCGAAAGTCTCTCCCGGTAACCTCAATTCACCTTCGGCATCGGCTGTGACAGTCGTCGTTCCCCCGACGAAAAGAGGAATACGCTGACCATACCGTCCTGCTCCTTCGAAACGACTCGTCAGAGAATCGCCATAAGCGAAAGGATAACGCAACAAAAGTTCGGGACGAGCATAATCGATATAGAAAGTCGCATTCTCATGTCCCACACACCACAGGCTATCACTTCCTTGTCGGTAATAATAACGGTTACGCCCCTCGCGACCACAAAGAATATCCATATGGGAACTGTCCGGAATAAAATATTCCACGGGAAGTTCCTCCGAAAGGATTTGCATTCCTCGGAAGTCCCACCGGCATTTCGTTCCGGCTCTGCCCGGTTCTTGGTACTCGACCAGCATTTTGACGAATGCCTCCCCAGCTTCCAGCCGGTTGCTGTCGGCAGTCAATTCTATTGCCGACAAAACTTGTACAGCTGCAATACCAGCTGTAAATAATAAAACACGTATATTCATAACATTTCTCTTTATCCGTTTCATCGCTCTATTCATTCCGATAATGATACTTATACAATGTCGTAGTCTTCTCCCCCTCTTTCACACGCACCAATCGCCCCACATCATCATACTCATAATAAGTCGTATGCCCCCGAGGATCGGTCGAAGAGGTAATTCCCACCAGCGGCTCATACGTATAAACGGTTACTTGTGCCGACGGCAGTTCCGTACGCAATCGGGCCAGTAACATTCCGTCTGGAATTTCAGCCGCAGCGAAAGCCTCGGCATCCCCTATGATGCTCTCTACTTGCTCCCAAGAGGCATTCCTAATTTCCGCCACCGGGTATTGATAACTATATCCCCACAAATAAATGGTAGTTAAATCATCGCTCGTTATACACAATGGATTTCCATGAGAATCGTATCTACTGTATTTCGACTTCAAATAAAATGGATTGCTCTCAAACGATATCATAAACTCACTCGGCTTAAACACTTTCGGATAAAATTGCTTATAACTTAACTTTTGAGTGGACAACAATACATTCTCGAATTTTTTCTTGTATTCCTGCCGTTCTATGATAGGAGAGACTATGTTATTTTTTATCATTCCCTTATATGGGTCTTCATTTTTATAAGCATCGGAAAAGGCATATTCATTCTTTATCTCCAACATTTCACCATCACTGGTCGTTTGAACAATACTAATCGGCTTTAAATAAATAGAATCATATGCATAACTTTCATTCTTTACAAAATTACCGTTATCTGTCCACAACGAGTCTATCGTTTCCGATAAAACGGGAGTAGAGGTATCTATCAAATATCGATCTTGAAGGAAAAACGGAAAACTCCTCGAATGTTCAAAACGTCCATAAATAAGATCCAAACGCTCGAATAAATCAGGAGTCAGAATTAAATCGTCTAAATCGGTTGTACTTAAAGAACCTATACGGACAAAAGACGGTGGATAAAACGTTGTTTTTGTTACGCTTAAATTTCTCAATTTGGTGCGACTTAATAATTCATATTCATTTCTTATTATCCTTTCTGACACCCAATTTCCTATTTCGTCCCGTCTTTGAACCAACGTCTCTATCAAATTCCCCGATTTCCATCTTCTCCATGTATGCAACCGGGGAAAAGTCAAATCATTATTAGGCCGAGACCTAGTATACAAGTTTCGGTGTTCTTCAAATCGATATACATTCCTACCGATATTTTGTTCGTTCGTACCGATATATTCTATAACTTCGGGATATCTGATTTGGTTTCCTGTTCCCAAAGTTAAAGCTCCGTTCATATCAGATGAATAGAATCTCTTTCTAAATGAAAATTCGTGATAGCGAATAAACCCTTGATTTTCTGTCCTCATTTGAAAAAGAATGCCATCTGCCTCATGAATATAATTTTCTGCACTATCGGGCATCAATTCCAATACACCCGGAGAGTATTCATAACTTCTGCTAGTTTTATTTCCTTTTCCATCATCATTGATAATTCGATGAATCCGTAATCCTCCTCCCGGTTTATCTTCCCCATAACGATTCAACTGATATTCAAATTCCGAAAATCCACCGGTAGGATAAACTATTTTTTCTAAAATGTATGCTTGGGCAAAATATTCAGAAGGAGTTCTATCGCAGGACCCGATGGCATAATTATATAACAGACCTTTTTCCAACACACCCCATGCTCCATTTTTTACTTGGTTCCGTTTAAATGTCAAATAAAAATTAGGAACCAAAGACGTATTGTCGTTACAACCATTATAATATCCCCAATAATCCAATGCATTGGTATGTTCCACTTGGGGAAATCGTACATCATTATATTCAAACAAATATCGAGAATCGCACACTCGTCGAGAATCTAAAAACTCAACAGAATTTAATGCATTCCACCGCCCCGATTCGTCAAAAGCGGTTGTGTTGAAACGAACACTTCTTAATAACTCGTTTCTATTATCGAAAATATCTATACTCGAAACTCGCTCTCCTCCATCTATCGAATTAAATACAATTTTCCCCAATGGAAAAATAATCTCCGATATTGTTTTTATATTATACAATAACTCTCTATATCCGTTATATACCAAACATTCTATACTAGACCCAGCATAACTATCTCCAAAATAAGTATGCGTTCCCTGCACATCTTCTATAATCTCATCTCCCTGACGACCATCTTTTATTTCCACAAAATGATTGGGAACCCAAATTTTATACGTAAAACTCCCATTTCGCGATGCATCTCTGTATTTAAAAACAATACTATCTTTTCCGTGGCTCGGCTTTATTCCGGTCAAAAGCCAACTCGACTCGAAATTGCTACCCGTATATTCCACAGCCTTCGATTGCCCGTCTAAGGATTTACCAAATCTATATTGAACTCCTTTATCGTCATAAATATCGATCTTTTGAATAAGATGACCGGCCCACTCGGGTTCTATTTTTAACGAATTATGCGGAAATTTAATTACTTCGTCAAATCTGCCCACAACAAATTTCCCGACGTTATCATTAAACCGATAGGAAAAAATATCATATTCCGAGTCAAGTACCGTATTCACCAACTGCCCGCAAGCCAATCGTTGTAATATTTTGAAATCCTCTTCATCTGTTTCTGTAAGATAGCCCGCCTCCAAAGAATCTACATTAAACATAGGAACCCGCTTGTCTGGTTTCCCCATAATTGTTCGTGACACCAATCCTCCCACATCTATAATCCACCCCGTAGCGACATTCGACAACTGAGTTTCATAAAATTTCACACCTGCATGATGGTATCGCAATGTTATCGGCACCTCTATTCCCTCCATCTTTACAGTATACAATGGTATGGATATATCAGCAATTCCTGTATTATAATTAACCGGATAATCTCCATAAATATGAAATGCGGCAGCCCTCGGAGATGGAGGAATAATGGGTCTATCCTCCGGCAAACTTTGTTGATTTTGGCCGATTATACAGAAAAATGGGAATACGACTAGCACAATTATAATCCTAATATTTTTCATATTCAATTATACTAAATTGTGATTATACACTTCTACATGTTATCCTTTAATATCAGGCTTCCGCAAAGACGCTTCGCCCTCGGTGATCGATCCTTGTTCCTCTATTATTCGCTTTCGCAGTTTTCCTTTTTAGGCCTGTAATAACACGACATTTCTCTTTTCCTATAATCATCTTCTTGCTTTGAAACTGGTTTTCATCTGATTTTTTAATTGTAAGGGGTGTCTAATTTTACTGTTCAGATAGTTTTCTAATATTGTATGCCCATATTTAAATCAATAGATATAGTTTTTGGTCATAAATGAACGAAATTTACCAAAACGTCCGTTGTTGTCCTTTATTACAAAATAAGGCAATCGTCCGAATGTGGAATTCATATCGTTTGAACTTTCAATAATAAGTGACAATAATACCGAAATACAAAACTGAACTAACAACAATAATGCGATTTCATATTTGCGATTTACCACTTTTCGTAAAACAAAAAACAATAAAAATAGAATACCAATAGAAAGATTGTGCCGACAGAAAAACTCTCATTCGATAGTTTTTCTTTTTATTCTTTTGAATAACCAGAAAATTGCGAAAATCGTATTTATTGCTATTCCAAAATATATTATAAAATACTGTTCTTTTGATAAACAAGGGGGACAGTCTATATTATCTAAACAGGGTTCACACATTGGTTGATAGTATCTGAATAACAGAAACAAGATCAAATCAATTAAAAAAAGTTTGAACAAATGACTTTAAAAAAATCTAATTCTTGGGGAGGTTTGTGTTGATTTCATATTTAAATTCCTTTCCTTTGTTTTTAGGGTTTTGTATCCATTTATCGTATGCTTTTATAGCCTCTTTAAGAATACCGTCTATATTCCTTTGTTCAACTTTTCTTGTTCGAGATTTCGGAAATTATTAAAAAATGAGTTTATTTATTGTTTTTGAGTATCCTGATATCACCGTATATGTTATTGATCAATAACATATACGGTGATTAGCCCCGATTGCTCATCTTGTGTAATCTCTGAAATCTGAATACTTTTTTTTCTTAATCGGAGAACACTCATTACATCTTCCTTTGTTTTTACTTCCTTATTATTATATATATATAACACTTTCATTTTGCCCAATTCACAATTTAAATTTGTAACATGATCCATAATATATTTATTCACAAAGAGAAAACCGTCTTTCGCCTTTTTAGTACGGACATGTACTTCTCTTCTTTTGTGAATGGAATCAATTACTTGCGAAATTTTAAAATCTGACGTTTTAAGTTTATCGTAGTACGTGCTAACAAAAATATCAGGAATCGATTTTTGAGACAAGTTATCAACATAAATACATAGCTCGTAGGAATTGTATTGCTCATTTCCTGCAATTCTTGTTTGAGCATTTAGTCTACAAAAAACATTTAAACAAATCAATATCAAATAAATATATACTTTCATATTCATTTTGTATAATTAGTTTTTATTGTCTTACTATGATTTAAATCATATGGACGAACAGGAAGTCCGATTGTTCTCCTTACATAGTTTTCAAAATCAATGACAACTCCTCTAAAATTAATATTGGTAGTGTTCCGTTCTCCTATTTCGTGAAACAACGTAGAAGTAGTATTTTGTTGGACATTTTGGCTTGGAAAGCCTAACCCATCTGCGGTAATTTGAATTTGGTCTAACGTAACATCCACACTTCTCACACTTGGAGCAATGATAATCAAATTATCTGTTTTGGAATACAAACCTCCTCCGTATTCTTTCACTATATCGACAGATTTTACTTCACCGTTAACTGTTATATTGTAATTATCAGCATAAACCACAGACGTAACTTGTTTGTCATTCATTGCTTTATTTAATCCTTTGAAGGCTTCCTTTTGGTCTTTTGTCATTTCTTTGGTAAAATCTTTTGTTTTCCCGTCAAGTTGTAATGTCCCATTATCGTTGAAAGAAAGCATATTTATTCTATCGCCAAAAACATTTTGCAAGTCATTTCTAAATTGCTCTTGATACTCTTTGGCTACTTGTACTTCTCTCCCGTCCGGGTCTACATAATTCACCGGATTATTATTACAATAGGCATAGGGCGAGATGGAGTAATATTTCTCGCAGAGCGGATCCATCGTGGTGAAGCGCGGGATATGGAACTCCTGCATGCGAGCTCCGGAATCGTACCAGTCGAGCCCGTGAGCGGATAGCAGCTCCTTCCCGGTAAACCGGTAGGGCTGCCGGTCGAAATTCCGGCTGCGGAAAATAACCCCCGAAGGGAGGTACTCGAGACTCTGCACGACCTCCCCGGTATTGACGTTGCAGACCAATCGCACACTGCCGATATGATCCCGGACAAAGACATAGGGTATCTGAGAGATCAATCCCCCATGTCGCTCGGCCAACTCGAAAAAACCGTCGTCGAACAGCAGCCGCGACGGGGAGCCCATCTTGTAAAAAAGATTTCCATGCCGGTGTTCCCACATGTCGAAATGCGGGTCTTCACCGAGATAAACGCTGTCGAGGGGCACGGATATGGGGGTGGAATATGTGGTCGTGACCGCCCCGGCTCTTTCCCCTCCGGCATAATAAAAATAGACGATACGGTTGCCGTTTTCGAACTGCACGGTGTCGGGTAGGTTCAGCAAATTGTATCGTATGGCCACGATTCCCCGGTCGAGGTCGGCGGTCATGTTTCCATTGGGGTCGTATGTCATCTCGGTCGACGCATCGGCTTTATCGGGATATCCTTGAAAATCATACTCGAGATTTGGGTCACCGTTTTTCGAGACCTTTGTCAGCCGGTTCCCCTTATACACCATGTCGAGCTGCTCGGCATATCGGTTTTCGTGAGTTCTTAACATAAGATATTAATAATCATTTATATAAAATCCATTCTAATTACATCAAAACCAAATATTTTCTTTCCCTCAAAAGACAGTTCTTATTTGACTGTTTCCATTCCACCGTTATCTAATTGTTCTTGTCGTATCGTATCAGTTATGTCGGCACAATGTTACCGCTATTGCCTGCCTTTTTAGAGCCTATGTTATTGCAACACATTAGTATTAAAAGCCAAACGACCAAATAAAAACGAATGCTCTTCATAGGTATGTGGGCTAATCTCTTGGATAGGGAGGTTATTTTCCAGTTAAAACAATACTCGATGGTTTGAAAAAATATTTTTCTTCAATCTGCAGCCTTAAATATTGTTCGACTTCACTCCCCTTCATAAGGACAATCCTTTCGGAATAAAAATTTGATTCCGGATCTGTTTTGACAATGAAATAGGTAAATGTCTCACCGGGTGCAATTTTTTTAATAAACGAATATCCAGTGATAGATGGCCGATTGTCAAGTAATTCTTCATACATCGCTTGAATGTAACTGAAATCGCCCTTTATCTTTTTAAAGAAATCGTGTACCAATTCAATGTTCGATTTATCATTTGTCGGCTCCAATGACACCCAAGTTATATACTCTTCGTTTGAATGATTTGTCATTCGATACTCATCTACAATCTCATGCTGATTGGTGAATCCATTGACATATCTCAACGATACGGTATCAATCTCTATTGGACTCTGTGCATTTAAATTCATAGCACAAAACATGAAAAACGAGAAAAATATATAGACCATTGTTTTCATCACTCTTGCATATTTTTAATAGTTTCCTTTTTAGAATTGATAATCATTTCCATTAAAGTTTTATTTTCTTCAATCCATTGTCCATTAACAGATTGATCTCTTCCTCCTATGGAGTTCGTCGGTCGCCGTAGTCTTTTGTCTTTATCAAATTCCCGGACTCGTCGTAATATTTCCACTCCCCGATTTCCCAAATCTCAATCTCAAACTCTTCGTCACACACCATATATCCTTCGCTCTTAACGGCTCCACTTGGATAATAATCAATACTATGACATTTATATTTACAGAAAATTCGGCAATACCCCGTATATATACTGTCCTTATTGAGTTCTATCGAATCAATGGTACAACGTAATTCTCCTTCATCTCCAAACATATACCATGTGCCAGATATATTATCCGCTGTGTATTCCCCAAACAGAAATAATTTATTACGATAAAAACGCTTGTATAATCCATCTTTTTTACCACCTTTATAATATAGATCATATACGAATCCTCCTCCGACAGAATCTCTCCAATAGCCTTCCCTCTGCCCCAAATCATTCACCCGATTCATCGGAATCTTACGGCCGATTCCAAAAATGCCTGTCGCCACACAACCGGCAAAAAACAGCAATAGCACGCTCTTTTTCATAATTTCCTATTTTTAATACGACTAAAAAATGATTCTCTCGTTCCATTCAGAATAAAATTAAAAGCCGGCAACCGGTTTACGTTCACGGGTTCCGATAGAGATCTCGAAACCGTGACGCTTACCGTATTGTTCTTTTGGTCTTCTGCTTCAAAATGCCCTATAAAACGGTCCCAGCTATTTATGTCGACCAACAGGCATCCTGCCGATATAGGTCTTTTTTTAGTAATCATTCCTGTAAGATTATTTATTCCAGGCTTGTGTATATTAATACCCACTGCGTATGTCCGGCCATCGGTATATGCCGGATTTTCGTATCCTAATTCTATTCTCCCGCTACCGTCGGTATCCTCCATTCGCAAAGCCGTATAAGCCCCCTTATGCTTGCCTACTTTCGCATGATAAGTACCTTCGGGAACCGTAGCATAGTCGCTTCCCGAAGGATTCGTACAGGCCGCATATGTCTCGGTCGTTCCGTCTGCCAAATAAACCGTGGCAGTAGAAGATCCTATATTATAGCCGTTATCCTTGTCAAAAGTTTTGTTATCTGAAAAAAATATGGCCTGCGCATACAAACCCTGCAATAAATTACCGTCTACATCATAAGATTTATCTTCATCTACCCACTCATATCCTGTAAAAATCACCTCTCCTTCTATTCTGTCATAAGTCAATCGCCACGATTCCCCGTCCGGGTCTACATATTTTACCGGATTGTTATTACAGTAAGCATAAGGTGAGATGGAGTAATATTTTTCACAAAGAGGATCCATAGTGGTGAATCGGCAGAGAGCCGGATAATACATACGAGCATCGAAGTCGTAACTGTCATAGCCGTGCAGCTCTATAAACTCCTTTCCTCCGTATTTGTACGGCTGTTCTTCGGGCTGGTAATGGGCTTCATAAGGAAGACCGAAAGGATAGTATTGCATACGTTGGTAGGTGACGGTATGCTCTATGGGTTTTGGGCGAATAGGTGGTTTATCTCCGCCTATCGCCCCCCGGTTCGTCAAGGAAAAAGGAGGTTCCACTGGTATTAGTTTTGCTACCGCACTGCCGTAGACGGTGCGGATATTCCCTTGATAATCCCGCACGAAGTACCGGAAATCTTGTTCCGAACAATCCAAATAGCCGTCGCCGTTATGAATTCGTATCAGGGTATCGCTCTCGAAATCGGCTCCCGCATATTCCAAAGAACCCCGACGTGTCGTAACATGACTGCTCATGGCCGCAGTCCCCGATGTACTGCCGAAGGTCTGACCCGCGGGGATAACGACTGTTGTCAGTGGTGTGAGGTATTTACTGCCGGTTCTCTTGCCGTCGGCGGTGTAATAATTCACGATAGCCGACCCGTTGCGGAACTGCACGGTATCGGGCAAATTCAACATGTTGTATCGTATGGCGACAATATCCCGGTCGAGGTCAGCCGTCATATTTCCGTTGGAGTCCTTTATTACAAAATAAGACAATCGTCCGAATGTGAAATTCATATCGTTTGAACTTTCAGGAATATAATCTATACTATATTTGACAAGTCAAATGGAAGCAATCTTTTTATTTTTCAAAACGTAATTATACTTTATTGTTAGTATGAGTTATTTAGCTTTAACGTCATTATCGAGAAACATAATGGGAAAGATTGTCTCGACAGTTTCTCCTCGATGAGTTGCCGGGATAAATTTATATTGGCATATTATCTTGGCTACTTTTAATGCTTCCTCATCGATTACTGTGTCTCCCGAACTTTTTCTGATACCGATTAGTTTTGCAATACCATGTTTATCGATTAAGACATCAACTACTACTGGTATTTTCCCTTGCATAGGAGCCCTCTTTACTCGTTTAAAATTCGATGTTATAATTTGCCTTAAAGAATCGTTACCTAAAATAAATTGGGGCTCGGTCTCAACTTCGTATAATTGATATATTTCGTTTGTTGACGGTCGTGATATTTTAAAATACTTTTTTGCTAAGTTTTCTATATCTGCAATGTTTTCGCTTGGAGTAGTTTTGTATGTTCTCATTTTACAAAAAGAGCTGTCTTTATAAAAACTAACTTGCCAGACAGATGGATCATATTCCTTCATATTTGGGATATCTTGCCTTTTTTGTTTAACAAAATTATTCCCTGAATAAAAGATAGGAATCTTGTCTCCAAAAGCTTTGATAGAGTGTCCCATATATATTGTTCGTCCTACGAAATCGAAAGTCTCATATTTATAAGACTTACTATTGTTGCTAAATATCAATAAGGTGTAATATAGTGAATCTGTTGTAGAAATTAGTATTATTTCGTCCTTCCTTTTTTGGGCTTGGATATGTTCGGAGTCATTAAGATATATGGAGATTAATTCTTTTGTAAAATCTGTCAGTACGATATCTCTATTTCCTGAACAGGAAATAAACCAAGTAATGAATATGAAACTAATTATCTTTCTCATACTTTCAAAAATAGATTAAATAAAAAGGTAATTCTTATTTTTTTGAGGGGATTAAGTGTCTTATATATCATTTATTAGAAGAGAAAATATATTCCCATGGGATAGGTCCTATAATTTTGTTTTTATCATACATTATTAAACGCCCCTTTTGTGGCTGATATACATAGTGTTCAACTCTATATCCTTTGGAATTAGAGATAAGTGCTGCCGCATATTTATCACCATGATTGTCTTTTTTTCTAAACCCCGATGGATATGAATTGTTTGGATGATTGTGAACGATCGATGTTACAGTCGCTCCATTCATACTTAATCTTTTTGCTTGTTTACTTACTTTAATGGAGTGTTCTTGATGGTTAGTCATAACAAGGGAACCATTGTTTTGTGTATTTATTAACCCAAATTCAATTTTTGTATTATTAGCAAAGAACTTGAATAAATTTGCTCCGTCTGATTCATTATTAATAGAAAAACTTGTTTCCTGATTGAAAAACCATGCTTTTTTTGAATCGGTTATGACTCCATATTCGAAATTGATGGAATTATACTTCTTGTTCCCGTCTTCATCGACCGAGAAAGTCCGTTGATAATCACCGTTACTATCTTTTGCCACCATATAAAAGGCATCTTGGGTCTTGTTCTCGATACGATTTATAATTCTGCCATCGTAATCTATTTCCCAAATATCCCTCCCGTCCGGGTCTACATAATTCACCGGATTGTTATTACAATAGGCATAGGGCGAGATGGAGTAATATTTCTCGCAGAGAGGATCCATCGTCATAAATCGGCAGAGGGCGGGATAATACATACGAGCATCGAAGTCGTAACTGTCATAGCCGTGCAGCTCTATAAACTCCTTTCCTCCGTATTTGTACGGCTGTTCTTCGGGCTGGTAATGGGCTTCATAAGGAAGACCGAAAGGATAGTATTGCATACGTTGGTAGGTGACGGTATGCTCTATGGGTTTTGGGCGAATAGGTGGTTTATCTCCGCCTATCGCCCCCCGGTTCGTCAAGGAAAAAGGAGGTTCCACTGGTATTAGTTTTGCTACCGCACTGCCGTAGACGGTGCGGATATTCCCTTGATAATCCCGCACGAAGTACCGGAAATCTTGTTCCGAACAATCCAAATAGCCGTCGCCGTTATGAATTCGTATCAGGGTATCGCTCTCGAAATCGGCTCCCGCATATTCCAAAGAACCCCGACGTGTCGTAACATGACTGCTCATGGCCGCAGTCCCCGATGTACTGCCGAAGGTCTGACCCGCGGGGATAACGACTGTTGTCAGTGGTGTGAGGTATTTACTGCCGGTTCTCTTGCCGTCGGCGGTGTAATAATTCACGATAGCCGACCCGTTGCGGAACTGCACGGTATCGGGCAAATTCAACATGTTGTATCGTATGGCGACAATATCCCGGTCGAGGTCAGCCGTCATATTTCCGTTGGAGTCGTAAAAATAATCGAGTCCGTTATGATTATAGTCCCGATATTCTTTCATGTCGTATCGCCCCTGTTCTCCCACCATATCGGTAATCTCTACTACCCTATTCCCTTCATAAAACCAGTTCATCTCGTCTATCATTCCGCCCCTTCCCCCATTGCGATACAAATTTACCATATTACCATGCTTGTCATATTCATATTCGACATGATAACGGCCGCTGGAAAAATCACTGCCTGTCACCGAATAGGCCGAAGCCAGCCGGTCGTAGGCATCATAAGTGAAGCGATAGCCGTTCACAATCGTGTCGGTATCGGTGCGATATGTCCAATTCATCGCCGATATATTTCCGTTATAACGAACTTTCCCATAGTTTCCCATAAAGTTTTCGTAATACAAATTCTGTACAAAATCGACATCTTCTATCCGAGTGATCCAACCCTGCAAATTATACCGATATTTAGCATGCGTCAGTCCTCCGTCGATACTTTTGCTGGATATCCGTCCCAACTCGTCGTATTCATATATCCAATCGGTAGACAAAGAGTCGTTAACCGCATAATCGGTGCGGGTGAGGCGTCCCGAGCGGTCATAAGTATTTTCTACGGACTCCGATACCGATAAACGCCCCCGGGAATCCAAATGTTCCGTGTATGATTTAAGAATATTTCCCGAAAGGTCGCATTGAGCATAAGTCATTTCATAATCACCCGATACATGCCGAGTGCGTGTCTGTACGGGATTTCCATATTCATCGTAATAATAAACGGTAATCGCATATTTGCTCCTGTCCGTCAAGTCGAACACCTGCGTCCCGGTCAGCAAACCTTTGGCCGAGGAATAAGCCGCACCATATCCCTCCTTACTCCGATAGGCAAGCTGCGAAGCTGCCGTCCCCTCGATGTACAAAAAAGAATAGTCGTCGTAATAATTGACCGTGAGCAACCGGTAATCATTGGCGGCAGGCAGCAGAATCCTGAGGGTATAACCCATACCCGGCCACGCAGTATAACTATCGGCACGTTCCTCGACAAACAATTTTTCTTTACAATACTGGCGCAAGTCTCCGGGGCTGCGAAGCGGATTCGCCTCATAAGTATACAGCACTCGGGAGAGGGCATCATATTTGGTTATGGTCCAGAGACTTTCGCTCTGTTGATTGCCGTCCTGACTCATGACCAACCGATTAGCCCTATCGTAAATCATCTGTATCGATTTACAACCGGGCAAACGCTTCCCTATGCAGTTCCCCCGGTCGTCGTATTTATAGAGATAGGCATACTGTTGCAAAAGAGTGTGGCTGTCGGGATAATTGCCGGTATTATACATTCCGTCCACAGCCATCGGGGGCAGTACGTAGCACAGCCTGCCGTGGTCGTCATAAATGTAGTAAGTGTCATAACCGTTTCCCTGACGGGTCATAACCACTCGACCCGATTTATCGGTGAAACTCTCTTGCCAAATTCCGTCCTCGTCGGTTTCGCGAGTAACATAAAGAGCACCCGGGGTATACCGCCCCACTCGTTGTACCCCATCGGACGAAATTCGGAAAAGAACGACCTCTCCTGCCGTATTGCACCGATATGCAGCAGTCTTCGGGTGAGCGTTCCAAACAGCTCCGGGATTTTTCACACCGACTGTCCGGCTCAACGGTGAGTTTTCGTACAAAGTCTCCCGATAGAGATATGTGTCTCCATAATAACTTTGAGCCGTCTGCCCGTATGTAGAAGGATTCACATAACAGCCGTTGTTCCCCGATACGGGTGTGGGAAGCCCTTGACGATATTCTCTCCCGGCCTCGTCGTAACTAACCGTGGACAGCAGGTCGGCGCCCGTTGCCGTGAAACCCACTCGGGAAGTCTGTTCGGGACGACCCAGCCCGTCATAATAGACCACGGTCGCAAGCGCCTGCGAAGCCCCTTCGGCAGTTATCCGGCCGTCCTCTATATTCGCCGACGTACTACCGCCGGGAAGAACGACCTCCACGATATAATTCTTTTCAGACGACAAACTCAAAGGAATATCGACGGCAGCCGACACTATCGCCGACATGGGTGACAAAAAGAGTATAGACAAACTCATTGAAAAGCGGAGGGGTCTTTTCATAGTATCGTGATTTTGTGTCTCTCCGTAAATTTATGCTTTTTTTTACATTTCCCCAAATATTTCACGCCTTTTTTTCATGCCTCGGCTCCAAACGACTGTTTTAACCCTCTTCAAACAAAATTCGGGAATTATTTTCGAGGAAAGCCCGATGAAACACATTCCCCCTATACATAGCATGAAAGCCGGCTCTTCCCATTATCCGGGAATCACCCTTCTCCGAACAATCGCACAGCATTGGCCGTGGTAGCCTCCTCCACCTCGGCAGTCGTAATATCCAGAATTTCGGCTATTCGCTTTGCCATATAAGGCAAATACGAAGGTTCGTTCCGCTTGCCTCGATAAGGCACGGGAGCCAAATACGGAGCATCGGTTTCGAGCAATATACGCCCGATGCCTACTTCTCGTACCATATCTTCGAGATGAGCGTTCTTGAAAGTAACGATGCCGTTTATCCCGAAATAATAGTCACCGGTTCCCCTCAGCAGACGCACCTGTTCGGCCGACCCCGTGAAACTGTGGAACACCCCTCGGAATGCCGGCACTCTGCCCGACTGCAACAGAGCCAATATTTCGTCGAATGCCTCCCGGCAATGAATAATCACCGGCAAACCCGACTCTGCCGCCCACCCCGTCTGCATCACAAAAGCCTCTTTCTGCTCCTCGGCATAGGTCTTGTCCCAATACAAATCGAGCCCTATCTCACCCACGGCGCAATACTCCCCGGAGAAAAGCAGCTCTCTCACCTGTCCAAGTCGCTCCCGATAATCGGCCTCCACCGACGTGGGGTGTAGCCCCATAGCCATACGGCAATAACCAGGAAACAAATCGTTCGTGGCATGCATGGCTTGCACCGTGTCGAAATCGACATTGGGCAATATCACTCGTTCGACTCCCGCTTCACGGGCGCGGCGCACCACCTCGACACGGTCTTCGTCAAACTCTTCCAGATAAATATGCGTGTGAGTATCAATCATCTTCGGGTCGCTTTTCTCCACTGCGATAATAATATACTACGCCGTAAGCCCGGCAACGGTTCAAACGGATTTCGGCAGGGAGATCGGCGTAATACGTTTCCACCTGATTCCACAAATCCAAGATAATCCGGTCCGCCTCCTCGCGCAAGGCATCCAATCCCGACTGGGAACGAGTCGTATTCAGTTTATAATTCTGTTGTTCCCGATAGGCTTCCTTGAAAATATCGTAATGCACGGTCACTTTCGCGATCGTAGGGTTATAAATAGGTGCGCCTCCGTGCGACACCCGTTCGCGTTCCCCCTCGATGAGACGTTCTCCCCAAACGAGAATGTGCTTCTCGCCGGTCAGCTCGGGCACGGCAAAATCTTCGGGGTCGAGCCCGTAAAACAACTTGTGTTCCTTACGCACCTCGTTACGCAACACCGCCAAATTAAGCACCTGTATGAAATGCGAGATGTACAACCGGGCCGTCTTCAAATGCGACTGATATTGTCGGTTGGCCTCGGCCTGAGCCGTATAGCAATACTGGAACTGCTCGACGGCACTTTTGAAACGTCTCAAAAGAACGCGGGCCTCGTTCAGCGTTTTATACGAAGCCGCCTGCTTGTCCACATCGCACTCGTGCTCCATCGCCACCGCTTTTTCGAGAGCGGCAAGGCGGGCTTTGTCTGTATTCGGTAACCGGCGGTAAGGCATCGTTTCTGAAAAATTTTAGTGATCTCGTTTTATCAATGAATTCGCCAAATCGTATAAAGGCTGCTTTGCCGCTTCGTCCACTCCGATTTGCCGCAAAGCCTCTATCGCCCGACGACTGTATTCGTCGACCTGCCGCAGACACAAATCGCCCGCACCGACACGGTCGTACAACGCCGTCACAGCAGCGATCTTCTCGGAAGGATCGTATTCGGCTGCGCTCAACCAGCGGGACAACTCCTCGGCATCTTTCCCTTCGACCCGTTGCCGGGCATTGATGAGCATATACGTTTTCTTGTTATTCAGAATATCGCCTCCTATCTTTTTCCCGAAACGGGCAGGGTCGCCATACACGTCCAACCAATCGTCCTGCAACTGGAACGCCAGTCCCAAAGACTCGCCGAAACGGTAGATACAATCCGCATCCGTCTCGCTCGCTCCGCCTATAATCGCCCCTATCTTCAACGCTCCCCCCAACAGCACGGCTGTTTTCAGGCGAATCATCTCGATATATTCCGCTTCGGTCACATCGTCCCGACGCTCGAATTCCATATCGTATTGCTGACCTTCGCAAATTTCAAGAGCCGTTTTCAAGAACAACTCGACGACGGCCCCCGTGTGCGGAGCTTCCGTGCGGGCGATATAACGGAAAGCGATGATCTCCATAGCATCGCCCGAAAGTATGGCCGTATTCTCGTCCCACACCTTATGCACCGTGGGTTTACCACGGCGCACGTCGGCTTTGTCCATCACATCGTCATGCAACAGCGTGAAGTTGTGAAACACTTCCAACCCCACCGCCGCATTCAATGCCCGACGATAATCGCCCGCAAACATCTCGCAAGCAAGCAACGTCAACAACGGCCTCACGCGCTTACCGCCCAACGACAACTCATAACGCACGGGAGCATACAATCCATCGGGTTCGGCGGCATATTCTATCTTCGAAAGTTCAGCTTCTATCGCATCGAAATATCTTTGCAGTTTTTCCATAAACTACTTGAAAATTTTTATGTTTTACATAGAACAAAGTTCAAAATTAACGATTTCCATCGATTCGAGCAAACATAGTTTGCAATATAATACGAATAAAGTTCCGATACAAACTCGTTCCGCCACATACTTTATTGTCCTTTTTCCCGTTAATAAATCATCGGGAACCATTCTGCCGAAAGCAAAATTCAATCACGCGACTTTCTGCCGACCGGGAATTTTGGCTATCTTTGAAACCCGAAAACAATTATGACACATACGTTTCGATATATAACGGTTCTTCTGGCGACTGTCACTACATGCTTCGCCGGGAGGGGACAAGAGGGGAAAAGCTCGTTCGACTTTCTCAATATCCCCACCTCTACCCACGCCTATACGTTGGGAGGAACCAATATATCCGTCATCGACGAAGATATAAACCTCGTCAATCAAAACCCGGCTCTGATGGGACCCGAATCGGATTTACAACTCGGGCTGAACTACATGAAATATGTCGGGGGAATCAATCTGGCAGGAGCCACTTTCGGAAAGGCGGCCGGAGAACGGGGAGCATGGGCGGCCGGCATACAATACTACGGGTACGGCAAAATGAAAAGTGCCGACGAAACCGGCGTGATCACCGGTGAATTTTCACCCAAAGACATCGTCTTCAACGGTATCTACGCCCACGACATCACCACGACCTTGCGGGGCGGAGTCAATGCCAAAGTCATCTACTCCTCTTACGAACAATACACCTCTTGGGCGCTTGCCGTCGATCTCGGCCTCAACTACTACAACGCCGACAACGACCTCTCGCTCTCGCTGGTAGCACGCAATCTGGGTGGACAAATCAAACGTTACAACGACACATTCGAACGCATGCCGTTCGATTTGCAGATAGGCTATACGCAAAGCCTCGAACATGCGCCCATACGGGTGTCGGTCACCGCTCGTAACCTCACAAGGTGGAAACTTCCCTATCCCGCCATCGAAAGCAGCTCTTACACCGGGAGCGACGAAATCGTCGAAAAAAGCGGATTCGTGGACAACCTTTTCCGCCATCTCATTTTCGGCGTGGAGTTCCTGCCCACCGACCGCATTTACATAGGAGTGGGGTACAACTACAAAACCCGCACCGACATGCGCACCGCTCACCGTAACTTTCTCTCCGGATTCAGCATAGGCGGCGGAATCAAAGTCCGCATGTTCGGCATAGGTGTCGCCCTCGCACAACAACACACGGGAGCGACCACGCTCATGGTCAACCTCTCGACCAATCTTTTCGAATTCAAAAAATAAACGCTTATGAATAAACCTGAACCTCGGATAATCATCGCCGTCGACGGCTTCTCTTCGTGTGGGAAAAGTACGATGGCGAAAGCTCTTGCCCGGAACATAGGCTACATTTATATCGACAGTGGCGCGATGTACCGCGCCGTCACCCTCTACTGCCTCGACCACGGCCTCATCGACGGCGACACGGTCGACACCGATACGCTGAGGTCCCTCATGGACGACATTCAAATCGATTTCCGCCCCGATCCCGAAACGGGTATGACACACACATTTCTAAACGGAATCGACGTAGAGCGTGAAATTCGCTCCATGCGAGTATCCGATAAGGTAAGCCCCGTTAGTGCCATACCTTTCGTGCGCACGGCTATGGTTGCCGCACAGCAAAAAATGGGCGAACGGAAAGGCATCGTCATGGACGGGCGCGATATAGGCACAACTGTATTCCCCCATGCCGAACTGAAAATATTCGTCACGGCCTCGGCGGAGACTCGGGCACAACGACGCGTCGACGAATTGAAGGCGAAAGGTGTCGATGTCGATTTCGACGAAGTAGTCGCCAACATCAACAAACGCGACCACATCGACCAGACCCGTAAAGAAAGCCCTTTGCGCAAAGCCGACGATGCCATAGAGCTCGACAATTCCCACATGACAATCGCCGAGCAAGACGCATGGCTCATGACCCGGTACAGAGAAACCGTCGAAAAACTTCGATAAACCACCCGCAAAGGTAGAAAGGAGACAGGTTATGGCACGCATAGAAATAGACGAACATTCGGGTTTCTGCTTCGGTGTAGTCACGGCTATCCGCAAAGCCGAAGAAGAACTCGACCGCACCGGACGGCTCTACTGCCTCGGCGACATCGTACACAACAGCAACGAGGTGGAACGACTCAAAGCCAAAGGGCTCATCACCATAGACCACGAGCAGCTCAAACAGTTGCACGACGTGAAAGTATTGCTGCGAGCCCACGGTGAACCTCCCGAAACCTACCGAATCGCCGCCGAGAACAACATCGAAATCATCGATGCCACCTGCCCCGTCGTGTTGCAACTGCAACGTAAAATCAAAACCGCATACGATTCCAACCCTCCCGGAGAGGCGCAAATCGTTATCTACGGCAAAACCGGACACGCCGAAGTCAACGGACTGGTGGGACAGACCCACGGCAAAGCCGTCGTCATCGAGGGGGACAAAGACCTCGATAAGATAGACCTCCGCAAAAAACTGTTGCTTTATTCCCAAACAACCAAGTCGGTAGAAGGCTTCCGCCACATCGTCGACGAGATAAAACAGCTGAAACCCGACGGACAATTCGAATCGTTCGACACCATCTGTCGGCAAGTCGCCAACCGCATTCCCAATATCAGGGAGTTTGCCCGCCGACACGACCTTATCCTGTTCGTTTGCGGGAAAAAGAGCTCCAACGGACGGGTGCTTTTCGGAGAATGCCTGCAAGTCAATCCCCAATCCCGACTCGTTTCCGACATCAGCGAAATAGACCCCACATGGCTCGAAGGAAAAGAGAGCATAGGTATCTGCGGAGCTACCTCCACCCCCCGCTGGCTCATGACCGAAGTCCAAGAATACATAACCCGGTTATTGGAAACGACCGGCTCTACCGCCACCCGATGACCGACCGTATTTCTGTGAATACCCAAAAGCAAGAATAATCCGGCTCAGCCCGGATAAGTTTACTCCGATACTTTATACAAAAATAGATTCTACCCCTACCTTTCATTTTGGTAAATAGTTTATCAAAATGAAAGGCATTTGCGCTCCGAAAAACCGACTATCACCATAATAATCAACAATTTAATCATATCCCCACAAAAATGGTCTGCCATTTGTCGTGTAAGAGATATGAAACTCTACATCATATCAAACAGACTGCCAGTCAAGGTAAGCGAAAAAAACGGAACGTTTTCATTCACCCGAAGCGAAGGCGGGCTGGCAACGGGGCTCGATTCTCTTCAAACTGCTTACGAAAAGCATTGGATCGGGTGGCCGGGAATTTGTGTGGATAATGATAGCGACAAACAAGCGATCGGGGAAAAATTGGAAGAACTAAACTTTCACCCCGTATTCCTGTCCGACACCCAGATAAAAAATTATTACGAAGGTTACAGCAACAGTACCATCTGGCCGCTGTGCCACTATTTCTTTGCCTATACATTGTACAAGGACACTTTCTGGCAAGCCTACCGAGAAGTAAACAAGCGATTCTGTGAAACCATCTGCCGGCTGATAGGCCCCGAAGATAAAGTGTGGGTACAGGATTATCAACTGATGTTATTGCCCGGTATGCTTCGAGAAGCCGTTCCCGACTTGTGCATAGGCTATTTTCATCACATACCTTTCCCGTCCTATGAACTCTTCCGCATATTGCCCGAACGGGCCGAGATTCTCAAAGGTCTGTTAGGAGCCGATTTCATAGCTTTTCACACTCACGACTACATGCGGCACTTTATCAGTGCGGTAGAACGCGTGCTGCGCATGAATTTCAAATTGGACGAAATACAGTTAGGCAATCGGGTCGTACGAATAGATGCCCTTCCTATGGGGATTAATTACGACCTGTACCACAATGCTTCTACACAACCGGAAGTCCGTCAAGCGGTCGACCGCACGAGAAAACTGTTCGGAGATCACAAGTTGATTCTCTCCGTGGACCGCCTCGATTACAGTAAAGGAATCCTGCACAGGCTGCGAGGCTTCGCCGCCTTCCTCGAACATCACCCCGAATATCATGGCAAGATCGCTTTGGCTATGATCATAGTCCCCTCGCGCGACCACGTAGGCAGTTACGCCCAATTAAAGACCAAAATAGACGAAGAAATAGGCTCCATCAACGGGGCGTATTCTACGATGGATTGGACTCCGGTATATTATTTCTATCACGGATTTTCTTTCGAGGAACTGACAGCCATGTACCACATGGCCGACATAGCGCTTGTGACACCCCTCCGGGACGGAATGAACTTGGTAGCCAAAGAATATGTAGCCGCCAAAAGCGAAAATCCCGGTGTATTGATTCTCAGCGAAATGGCAGGAGCAGCCGTCGAATTGACCGACGCTCTGTTAATCAATCCCAATGACACGGGACAAATCGAACGGGCAATTTGTCAAGCATTGGAAATGCCCGTAGAGGAACAGTTGCGACGGCTGCAAAACATGCAGAAAATCATCTCGACCCAAACCGTCGACAAATGGGCTGCTGACTTTACCGACGAGTGGAACGATATTTGCCGCAAGAACATCTCCTTCCGCAAAAAACAGATTACAGCAAACGCGATAGGCTCTATCAAACAAGAGTACAATAGAGCGAAAAAACGGCTCATTCTTTTGGACTACGACGGAACATTGGCGGCTCTCAAACCCCGCCCCGAAGATGCCGAGCCGACACCCGAACTCATAGAAACGCTACAAAAACTTTGTGAAGACTCCGACAACCACATCGTTATCAATAGCGGACGCGACCACTTCACATTGGAAAAATGGCTGGGGAACCTTCCGGTCTCGATAGCTGCGGAGCACGGAGCATTCTATCGGGAAAACGGGCTATGGCACAAAAACATCAACAAACCGGTATGGAGCGCAGGTTTGTTATCTATCCTCAAACTATTCGTAGCGAAAACACCCCGTTCGCGTCTGGAAGTCAAAGAAACCGCCATCGCATGGCACTATCGGGAAAGCGATGCTTGGCTGGGAACTTTGCGAGCCCAACAATTAGCCAACGAACTTGTTTCTATCTGTATACAACAGAAATTGCAAATCATTCAGGGAGACAAAGTGATCGAAATAAAATCGCCCGATTACAACAAAGGCTCGGAAGTTTCCCGCCAGCTCAAAAAAGAATATTACGATTTCATTCTGGCTATCGGCGACGACACCACCGACGAAGATATGTTCAAGGCCCTGCCCAAAAATGCGGCAACCATAAAAGTGGGTTACGTCTCCGAAACCGCCAGATACAACTTGCCATCGCAGGAACAAGTCCTCCCCTTGTTGCAAACATTGGTAAATATTTCGGGCGAGTCATCGACCAACGATAAAGTCCGAAAAGGATTGAACTCCGCATTACATTTCTTTAAAGAACTATTAAACTTAAAATAAAACCGATGAATAACCTCAACTATGGTGTAATTGGAAACTGCCGGACGGCAGCGCTCATATCGGAAAAAGGGAATATCGAATGGTTGTGTTTCCCCGACTTCGATTCGCCCTCTATCTTCGCGGCACTGCTCGATAGGGACAAAGGCGGTTGTTTCGGATTCGAAGTGTCGAACGAATATCACATCTCGCAATCTTATGTACCTCATACCAATATACTATCCACCCATTTCTCTTCCGACGAAGGAGAATTTGTCGTGCTCGACTTCATGCCGTGCTACCGTTCCTATGAAAAAGAGCACTATCTGCCCGCAGAAATATATCGTTATATCCGTTGGATAAAAGGGACACCCCGGTTTAAAGTAAATTACAATCCGGCTCCCGATTATGCACGGGGAAAAGTCATACACAACATTACCGACGAATACATCGAAACTTATTGTTCGTCCGAGAACAAAGACCGACAATACCTATACTCTTCCCTGTCTTTACAAGACATCGAACAAAAAAAGGAAATCACGCTCCAACGAGATGAATTTTTCCTGCTGTCATACAACGAAAAGGTGATTCCGATAGACATCGAACGGGAAAAGCTCGAATATTGCCGCACACTGGTCTATTGGCTCAACTGGACGAACCGGACTAAAAAATACTCGCTCTACAACGACGTTATAGAACGAAGTCTGTTAGTATTGAAGTTAATGTCTTATTACAACGGAGCCGTATTGGCGGCACTCACTACGAGCCTGCCCGAAACCGTCGGTGACGTCCGCAACTGGGACTATCGTTTTTGTTGGTTGAGAGATGCATCCATGTCCATCGAGACCCTCTTCCAAATCGGGCATGCAGGAGCGGCTCGCAGATTTATGAAATTCATTCAATCCACCTTCGTCGCCAAGCACGAGTCTTTTCAAATCATGTATGGCATTCGCGGAGAAAGGCAATTAAAAGAAATCATTCTGGACCACCTCGACGGATATAAAAACTCCAAACCGGTGAGAATAGGAAACGATGCCTATCACCAAAGGCAAAACGACTCGTTCGGTTATCTCATGGACTTGATCTACCAATACTATCGACTCATGCCGGGGACGTTAGACGAAATAGAAGACATGTGGGAAATGGTGAAGAGTATTCTCGCCACAGTCGAAGAGGAATGGAGAGAACCGGACAAAGGAATCTGGGAAATCAGAGGGGAAAGCCAGCATTTCGTCTCCTCGAAAGTAATGTGCTGGGTCGCTTTGGATCGGGGAACGAAAATCGCCAATATGCTAAAAAAATACAAATATATCGAACGCTGGCAGAAAGAAGCAGACAAGATAAAAACCGATGTGATGACTCACGGCTGGAAAGAAAAAATCCACAGTTTTTCCCAGACCTACGAAAACACGGCCTTAGATTCCTCCCTACTCCTCATGGAACCCTACGGCTTCATCGAAGCGAACGACATTCGTTATCACCAAACAGTGAAAGCCATAAAAAAAGCGTTGTTACACAAAGGCTTGATGTACCGGTACAACAGCAAAGACGACTTCGGACTGCCCTCCTCGGCATTCACGATATGCACCTTTTGGCTCGTGAGGGCTCTTTTCGTCATAGGAGAAAAAGAAGAGGCCCGCTGCCTGTTCGACGAAATACTGAAATGCTCCAATCACTTGGGTCTGTTCAGCGAAGATTTGGACTTCGACACCAAAGAACAATTAGGGAATTTCCCCCAAGCCTATTCCCATCTGGCTCTGGTAAACACGGCCATTCTATTTGCAGAAGAAGACAAGAAATTATCGTTCATTCGACCCTAAAAAAACAGAAAGGAGACGGTATTACGAAAACATTTCTTCACAATATCGTCATCTCTACTGTACCGGTATTTGACTTTTAATTTCTATATTTGCCCAAAAAGCAAAAATAGGAGAAGGTGCAGCATAAAATTAGCGCAAGCTCTTTTTTCTACATTCACCTTTCACTATCTTTGCTACCAATTAAACAATATAGGTTATGTCGCAAATTAAATGTGTAGGTATTTTAACTTCCGGTGGCGATGCTCCCGGAATGAATGCGGCCATTCGCGCGGTAACTCGTGCAGCCATCTACAACGGATTCGAGGTAAAAGGTATTTATCGAGGTTATAAAGGTTTGGTTACGGGAGAAATAACCCCTTTCAAAACGCAAAATGTAAGTAACATCATACAGTTGGGAGGTACGATATTGAAGACAGCCCGCTGTCAAGAATTCAAAACGCCCGAAGGACGAAAAGTCGCTTACGACACACTCGTCAAAGAAGGCATAGATGCCCTTGTCGTAATCGGAGGAGACGGAACATTGACCGGTGCGCGCATTTTCGCCACCGAATACAACTATCCCATCGTAGGATTGCCAGGAACGATAGACAACGATCTCTATGGAACCGACACCACGATCGGATACGATACGGCACTGAACACCATTATGGATGCCGTCGATAAAATACGCGATACCGCAACGTCCCACGAAAGACTTTTCTTTATCGAAGTCATGGGTCGCGATGCCGGATTCCTCGCTTTGAACGGAGCCATCGCTACGGGAGCCGAAGCAGCTATTATTCCGGAGATTTCGACCGAAGTGGACCAACTCGAAGAACTCATCAAGAACGGATTCCGCAAATCGAAAAACAGTAGTATCGTGTTGGTAGCCGAAAGTCCCATCACCGGTGGAGCCATGCACTTGGCAGAACGGGTACAGAAAGAGTACCCGCAATACGATGTCCGCGTAACTATTCTGGGACACATTCAACGGGGAGGTTCACCCACGGCGCACGACCGCATTCTGGCCAGCCGCATGGGTTCGGCCGCCATCGATGCCCTGCTCGAAGATCAACGCAATGTCATGATCGGTATCCGCAACAACGAAATCGAATATATTCCTTTCAATAAAGCTATCAAAAACGACAAACCCATAGACCGAGAATTACTCAACACGTTGAGAAAACTCTCGATCTAATCACGGGGAACATAAAATTCCACTACACGGGGCTGCTTGATTTTATTCCATCAGGCAGCCCCGGTTTTATTGGGAAAGGACCGACCTACACCCTCACCCGGTCCAATGGGTCGAGCAACTTGTAAAGCAAGAAAAATTTTGGCTTGGTAGAAATTCAGAAGTGATTTTTATGCAGCTAACTCCTCTCTCCCCCTGCCGTGTCCCGTGGCATTACGGGGTGTTTTGCACAGTAAAATAGGGAGAAAAACTGCTTTTCAATCCTCTCCCCCTGTGTTCCTACAAGGAATATAGGGGGAGTGCCCGTAGGGCGAGGGGGTTAAAACGACAGTAGAGCAAAAATATTGAATCTCACCCTCCTCCCCTGTGTGGCGCAGGCAAATAGGGGAGGTGGCACGTAGTGACGGAGGGGTTGGCAAATACTGGTAGTGGAGCGAAATAGGAGAGAAGTGTTATTACTCCCCCGGTAACGAGAACAGAATTGTGCATTACCTTCCACTCCTATGTTTATTACTTCCTGTAATTACAATCATGTAAGTGGTCATTAACAAATCCTGTTGATTGTAAAAAGGCATAGCAAGTAGTTGTCCCAAAAAACTTGAACCCTCTTTTTTTCATATCTCTGCTTATTCCATCTGATTCGGGTGAGCAAGAAGGTATTTCGCTCAGTGAATGAAATGTATGGGTTATTGGCTGATTATCGGGGAAGAATGACAATATGTAGTTAAAGAAACTCCCAAATTCTTTTTGAATGGCGATAAATAATCTTGCATTTGTTATTGCCGATTTGATTTTCAACCTGTTTTTTATAATTCCGTCAAAATGCATTAACCGTTCGACATCTTCTTCGGTCATCTGTGCTACTGTTGCAATTTCGAAATTATGAAATGCGGCACGATAGCCTTCGCGTTTTTTTAATATTGTTATCCAACTTAGTCCGGCTTGGGCACTTTCCAACAAGAGAAATTCGAATAATATCTTGTCTTCTTTTACTAATCTTCCCCATTCATTATCGTGATATGCCACATAAAGTTCATCAGTACCACACCAACCGCAACGTCCATTTATCAAATTTTGCATATGATTCAAAAAGATTATTCACTAATTTACAACTCTAATTACAACAAAAGTATCAATAAAATACCATCTATCAATTATTCGCGAATAACATTTTGTTATTTTTGATGTATGATTATAATTATAGTTTTGTTCACACACCTTTACATTGAGACTGAACGGGACAATGTTATAGGTTGTAGCTTATCGCACTGCTCTTCGAACCATTCAAATATGGACTGACGGTTAATCACAGAAACTAATTTTGGCTTGTCAGTAGGGGCTTTCACCACTTGAAATCCTGCCTTTTCGGTCTTGAATTTCTATCTGTGTACTTCCGAATAGAGTTTTTTCTCATACTCTAGGTCTTATCCTAGACGAGTGTTACAGTCCACCTACCGAACCGCTCGTGTGTATTTTTTTACAGAACTTTGTGAACTTTATTCGTCCCGAATGAGGTACGTGAAATTCGATAGGGGAGATGTTATGCGGAGCCGGAATGGGTGGCCACTCAAAG